>Ga0310120_10000033_pt1 | contig 97307 bp, 99 predicted proteins | sample CB27_AW_983_MG_FD_203506 | JGI IMG/M metagenome (GOLD analysis project Ga0310120, IMG submission 203506) | Marine microbial communities from Western Arctic Ocean, Canada - CB27_AW_983 | ecosystem: Environmental > Aquatic > Marine > Oceanic | place: Canada: Western Arctic Ocean | collected...
CACGCGCGAACAGATGGACGAGTTGGACCTGACCAACGACGAGGCCATGCCCAAGTGAAACTACACCCTACAGCCTGCAGAAAAGTCGGGAGTTATTCTTTCGCCGCCGCTTAGGCGGTAGATTCTAGGTGAGGCGGCGGAAGAACAAGATCACGATTACCGTGTATAGCTCGAGCCTGCCGACGATCATCAACATCGCGAGAAGGACTTTGGCGGGAGCCGGTAGGCCCGCATAGCTCAAACTAGGCCCGACCTCTCCGAAACCTGGCCCGACATTGCCGAGGCATGCCGCCGCAGCCGAGAACGACGTTACCGGGTCGAGCCCCATCACGATCAATGAGACGCCGCCACTCACAAAGAGAAGCACGAAGAGAACGAAGAAAGTCGTCACCGAAGAGACGATGTCATCCGGGATGGCACGCCCGCGCAGCTGGACCGGAAGCACCGCGTGTGGCTGGAGAACGCGCTTCACATCAACCGCGATTTTCTTGAAGACGATGAGCAAGCGCACGATCTTCACCGAGCCGCCCGTCGAGCCAGCGCAGCCGCCCGTGAACATCAAGAGAAAGAGCAAAGTCCTCGAGAGCTCCGGCCAATGTTCATATTCCGCTGTCACGAAACCCGTCGTGGTGACGATGCTTACGACCTGAAACACCGCAAGCCGTATGCCTTCGAATAAGGACGGTGTCACCCCGCTGAGCATCAAATTCAGAAGAACGACCGCGCTCGACACGACGAGGATCGCGAGATAAAGACGGAGCTCGGAATCGCGTTTGAGCGCTGAGAATTTGCCCCGAAGCCATTGGTAGTGGATCGCGAAGCTCGCGCCGGCCAAGACCATAAAGACGATAACCGTCCATTCGACGCCGACGCTTCCGAAGGCCCGGATGCTCTCGTTCTTGGTCGAGAAGCCCCCGGTCGCCATCGTAGCGAAGGCATGCGCGACCGCGTCGAGCGGGCCCAATCCGAGGAGCAGCAGGACAGCCACTTCGAGGGCGGTGAGCAAGACGTAGATACCCCAAAGCGCTTTCGCCGTCTGAGCGATGCGCGGGGTCAATTTTTCTTGAATCGGCCCCGGCGCTTCCGCCGCAAGAAGCTCCATTCCTCCAACTGCGAGCTTTGGCAGGATCGCGATCCCGAGCACGATGATCCCCATGCCGCCAATCCATTGAATCAGCGCGCGCCAGAGCAGAAAGGACTTTGGAAGACTTTCCACATCGATGAAGATGGTGGCGCCTGTCGTGGTGAAACCGGAAGCCGATTCGAAGAAAGCATCGACTGCGAAGCCGAAGCCGAACTCGATGACGAAAGGCAGCGCGCCCGCGAAGGCGGCGACGAGCCACGCCGCGGACACGAGGAGAAAGGCCTCACTGCGCGCGAAGCTGAACGCGTCACCTTGATGAAAGAAGCGCTCGAGAAAAAGACCGAGCACCGCGACGATGAACGCCGCCATGTAAAACGCCCAACGCGCATCTTCGCCCTCAAATTGTGCTACGAGCCCGGGTATGACGAGGGCGAGCGCGAGCGCGAGCAGCAAACGGCCGAGGAGGAAGAAAACGCCGCTGAGATTGACGTTGAGGCGAAGCCGGCCTCCCGGACGAGCCTTTACTTCAGCCATGTCCCGTTATCGGGCTCGGAAAAGCTTCTCTAGAGCCGGCAACGCTTCCGTCAAGCTGAAAACGAGAGCGCGATCGCCAACCTGGAAGGTGAAGTCACCGTCAGGAACGTAGCGTTCCTCGCCTCGAATCACAGCGCCGATAATACTGTCCTTGGGAAGCTTGAGCTTGCGCAAAGGTGCTTTGAGCGCGAGAGACCTGTCGGGAATCTGAAACTCCACGACCTCGGCGTCACCGCTGGCGACGAAATCGAGACTCAAAATCTCCCGGCGATGCACCATTCTCAGAATCGTTCCTGTCATGATGAGCCGCGGGGACAACCCGATATCGACACGCGCCGCGCGCAAAACGTTCAGAAATTCCGGGCGCTGATAGAGGCTCACGACGATGCGCGCGCCGGCTTCATGCGCCAGATAGGAGCTTATCACGTTGCTCTCATCATCCTGCGTCGCGGCCACGAAATAGTCGGCCTCCGGGGCGCCGGCCTCCTTCAAGAGCGCCGTATCGGTCGCGTCTCCATGAAGGACGAGCGCCTGTGGCACTTCGGTCGCGAGCGCGAGCGCTTTTTGCGCTTGCCGCTGGATCACGGTGACCTGCACGTCGTCTTCGACGAGTTTCTTGGCGAGCCAGCTCCCGACATGGCCGGCGCCCGCGATGACGACCTTGCGAACCGGCGGCGCTTCGACACCGATAGCTTTCAGGAATTCTGTCGCCGTCTCGGTCCGGCCCACCGCATAGATGCGCCGACCTGGCTTCAGCTCGGTGTCGCCGCGGGGGATCGTGAGCCGCCCCCCTCGCTCGACGCCCACCAAGACCCAGCCATCAGCGCCCTGGAGATCTCGCAGCGGTCGGCCATAGATGTTGGCATCGCGCGACGGTCGCGCCCGAAGCAAGAGAAGCTTCCCGTCCGCGAAAAAATGCGCTTTGCTGACGCCTGGAATCCGAGTGAGACCTAGAATCTCTTCGGCGACGAGTCGTTCCGGATGAAGAGGGATGATGTTCTCGTCCGCTAGCAACAGCGGATTTTCACCATATTGAGGGTTCCCGAGGCGAGCGACACATTGCTTGGCGCCAAGGCCCCGCGCGGTCAGCGCGGCGAGCAAATTTACGGCATCGGCGTCGGAGACACTGAAAAACAGGTCGGCCTGTTCGATGCCGTGCTCTTTCAGAAGGTTCGGCTGACACCCGTCGCCCTGAATCGCCATGACGTCGAGCTCGGCCTGCACTTTCTGTGCTTGTGCCGCGTCGGCTTCGATAACGACGAGGTCGTGCCCCTCCCGTGCCAGGGACGTCGCGATATGGAAGCCAACTTCCCCAGCGCCCACGATGAAGATGCGCATGGAACCCAAAGTTCTAGCTCATCCTGCCTACTCGACGCAAATCGTCGACGGCGTAGCATTCCTGGTTTGCCCATTTCACTCCTGAACCAGCTTCCACGAAAAAGGTCTCTTCTTGTGCGGGCTGCTCTTGTTCTGGCTCACCGGCCGAGCCATCCAAGTACGCGAAAAACTCGGCGGGCAAACAAGGCTTCGCGATCTGCATGCCGGCTATTGCGCAGCGACCCTCGTTGTCTCGCTCCATAGCTTTACCGATTTCGGCCTCCATCTGCCGGCGAATGCGGCCCTTTTCGCCGTAGTCCCCGGATTGCTAACGGGTCTCTCTCCCTTGCGCCCCTCCGTAAAGAGCTCGACGAAAAAGAGCCGCAAAAAACTCCGCCGCTCACCGCCTATCCATTAACGCGCTTTCGTTTTCGAATATCAAGACAAAAGATCAATATTCTCCAGCAGAGGACAGGTTGACGGGCCGCGGTTTGTTACTCTACGCTCTTCACGTCAATGACATCCTTACCCGACGGGAAACTCCCGAATAAGCTCTTGAAAGAACTTTTGGCGAAGATTGCCATGGACGATGTCCATCTCAAAGTTGGCCCTTTACCGGGAGAGGACGCCGCCGCCATCGACCGTGGCGATCACTATCTCTTGCTCGCGGCGGATCCGATCACGTTCTTGCCAAAGCGCATCGGATGGTACGCGGTACAGGTCAATGCCAACGACATCGCGGCCATGGGCGGCACGCCAAAATATTTCATGTCGACGGTCTTGCTTCCCTCCGGCCAGGCTACAGACGACATGGTGCGCGACATTCTCGGGGATATCGCGGCCGCGTGCCGCGAGCTCGGATGTCTCGCTGTGGGAGGTCATACCGAAGTCACCGGCGGCATCGACCGTCCGATCGTCGCGGGCGCGATGGTCGGCGAGGTCGAAAAAGACCGGCTCGTCACTTCGCAGGGCGCTCGGCCGGGCGACATGCTCCTTTTGACCAAAGGTGTGGCGATAGAAGCGACGGCGATCCTCGCACAGGAACGTCCGCAGGAAATCCGAGAAAGCTTCGGCGAAGAGTTTCTCGACAAGGCGACGCGCTTTCTCGACGAGCCTGGACTCTCGGTGCTTCCCGATAGCCGCGCGGCGGTCGAAGCTGGCGGTGTCACCGCGATGCACGACGTGACGGAAGGAGGCGTGGCCACGGCGCTCTGGGAGCTCGCGGAAGCCTCAGAGGTGGGTCTCATGGTGAGCGAATCCGAGATTCCCCGCTTTTGGGAGTCGAGCTCGTTGGCCGAGCGGTTTCATTTCAACGTTCTCGGAGCGATCGGTTCAGGAGCGCTCGTTCTCACCGTCCGCAAGAGCAAGACCGAAGGGGTGCTCAAGAGTCTCGAGAGCCACGGCGTCGAGGGTTTCGTGATTGGCCGCGTGGTCGAGGAGAACCAAGGAGTTCATTTGATGCGCGGCAAAGGAAAGAACACGCTGCCGAGGTTCGCGACGGACGAGATCTCTCGGATCCTCAATGCGGAAAGCGGCGTGAGCTGATGTCGAGCGCGGCGACGCTCGCGCTCGCAGCGTCTCGCAGGTGGGTCCCGGTCGCCATTCTCGTCGCACTTCCCTTTCTCTACCATGTGAAACTGTTTTCCCCGAATCCTGAAGAGCGAAGGATTTTTCGGGGTGATTTTCTCAACCAGCACTATGTGTGGAAAAGCTACGCGCTCTCGAGAGCTCGCGCGGGAGAGCTCGCTCTATGGAATCCCCACGTTCTCGGCGGCGTTGCCATCCATGCCAACCCGCAAGTCGGGATCTTTTATCCGCCGACCTATGTGCTCCTGCCTTTTACAAGCGGAGGGCGCGTCGACTACGTGGCCCTCGAGATTTACCAGCTCCTCCATCAAGCTTTCGCCGGCCTGGGCATGCTGCTTCTGATGTGCTCGATCGGGAGCCGTCCGGCGGGCGCACTTTTGGCAGCGCTCATTTTCGCTTTCACGGGCTTTTTCACAACGCCTGGCCACCACGCCATCGTGATCACAGCCGCCTGGATCCCGTGGGCACTCTTCGCCACGAGGCGAGCCGTGAGGCAAGGCGGAGCGGGATCTCTCGCCGTGCTCTCAGCAACGCTCGCGCTCATGGTACTCGCGGGGCATCCGCAAGTGGCGTATTACGGTCTTCTACTGACGGCTCTCTGGGCGATTGCTTGTGGAGGATTGAAACATTGCGCAGCGCGATTCTTGCCGGCGTTGTTTCTTGCGATCGCTATCGCCGCCGTTCAACTGATCCCCACCTATCGCCTCGCCGAGGATTCGTCCCGAGCCGCTCTCGGCTACAAATATTCGACATCGTTCGGATTCTCGCCCTACTTTCTCGGCGCGGCCTTCATCCCGAAAGGCCAAGTTCGTCTCCCGGGTCAAGACGACTCCTCGCCACTTCACCTCTATGTCGGTATCGGTACGTTGCTTCTAGCCGCGGTGGGCTTCCTGCTGTCGGAAACTAAAGGTCATCTTTTTTTCGCCGCTTGCGCCGCAGTGGCTTTGTTTCTCTCGTTCGGACGGGATTCCACTCTTTTCGATTGGTTCTACGCGGCTCTCCCGGGCTTCGATCGCTTTCGTGTGCCCTACCGACTACTCGGAATCTATACGCTGGGTATGTCCATCCTGGCGGGGCTAGGCCTCTCCGTGCTCGAAGAGCTCGGCCGCAAGCGGCGTTTACGCCTGCGCAGCATCGTCCGGAGCGCCTTCGCCCTGCTCGTGGTACTCGCGCTGTGGGCTGCCTTCATGCACACGCGGGTCGTCACTCCCTCCGGCTCCTCTGAGCTCGACGCGCTTTCGCCCGCTCAAGTGGAGCGCCTCGTGGGCGGCGCATACTGGGCCGTTCTGCTCGCTTTGATCCACGTGCTCTTATTGACACTCATCCTTTGGCGTCCGCGGGAAAAATGGGTCATCTATGGGCTCGTGGGCGCCGCGATTCTCGACGTGGGCACGTTCGTCAAGGATCGCGGCGAGCGGCCCTATCGAACGCTCGTTCGGGCCGGAGAGCGCCCGGAGCATCACTTGGCACGAGCACAAAGCTATCGAAGCCGCTACGTCTCTGAGTCCAACTTGGAAAACTATGCTACGTTGTACGGCGTAGACTTTGCGGGCGGACACGAGGCTCTCGTCGACGGCCACTACACCGAGCTTCTCGATGCGAGCCATACGAGCGCCAACGCGCTATCGCTTTTGAACGCCAAGTTCATCGTGCGCCAAAAGCCTCCGTCCGCCTTCCCCTGGTGCGGTCCGCGCTACGCGTCGCCACTTCCTGTGCTCGACATCCCGCCCGCCGTGGCGCCGGCGCGTTTGGAGCTTTTACCCCCCGTGAACGTCTCTAGCATTCGCCTCGACTGGCATCCACTCGGCCCGGGCGGAACGGCTTCTGTCGAAATCGGGGCGAAAGTGTTTCATCTCGAGACCGATCGGCCTCTCGAGCTCCGCTTCGATGAGCGGACGTCTATCGACACATTCACGGTGATGGTCGACGACGACAATCCGGGGATCCAAATCGAGAGTATCGAGGTCGACCTCAACCCCCTCGCGCTCGTCACGGATTTCTTGCGCCTCGGCAATATCAAAATCAATCTCCACGCGCTCCCTCGATCCTATTTCATGGTGCCTTCGGATATCCCGGAGGAAATCCAAACACTCGACGCACTCCGATGTTGGAGCGTCCACGAGGGCGTTCAAGTGCGGCACCCCGAATCCGGCGACGGCGCGTCGGGCTTTTTCCGGAAGGACGCGACCGAGATCACCATCTACGAGCCCGAGCTCGTCGAGATACGAACCCGCTCACCGCGGGCGGGCTTCGTCGTTCTCGCCGACACGCTTCGCCCGGGCTGGGTCGCGGAAGTCGATGGCGTCGAAACACCGATCATCCGGGCGCAATGGTCCATGCGCAGCGCCGCTGTACCGGCAGGCGAGCACATCGTCCGCTTCCGATACCAGCCGAGCTCCCTCACCACTGGAATGCTCCTGAGTGCGTCGGCACTTCTCGTCCTCTTCGCGCTCTTCGGGCTCAGCCTTGCCAAGTGGCATGCGTCCCGCAAGAAAGCGAATCTACAGCCGGACGAAGACTTCGTCAGCGCCGAGCTTGGATGAAAACGAGCAAACGCTTTATCAACATGAAGGCCTCCTTCGTCCCGCCGCCCCGAGCGCTCTATTCTGTGCGATTCGCCGGAAGAGACCGCGACGAGCGCGCTAAAGAGTCGCGGACAACTTGCGAGAAAGGGGATGGCAAGACGGCGCAGCGAGGGATGCTGCGTCAAAATGAGCGCGAGATCCGTCATGATTTCATAGCGAAGGCGGAGCTTTCGATAACGTGCTTCGTATTCTGGAAACCCGCCACCGGAGCCCAGCGAAGCAATCAAGGCATGAGCAGAACGGAGGCCAAGCGCCACACCTTCTCCGGTGAGCGCATCCAAATAGCCGGCAGCGTCGCCGACAAGGGCAACATTCCCGCGATGAACCGACGACACCGTTTGCGGGTCCTGCCCCTTTGAGCGACGACGTGACGGCCGCACCATCGAGGCGGCGCGCGAGATCGGGAAACGAGCGAGCCCGTCTTCGTAAGACGCGGGAGGCTCGTGCCACAAGAGCGCCACGCCAATTTCTTTCTCTCCAACTGGAGTCACGTAGGCCTCACCGCTATCGGCCCAATGCACTTCGACGAAGCTCGACCACGGTCGGAGCCGGTAATGACGGCGGAGGCCGAAACGCCGGCGCGCATGCCGTTCGTTTTTTCCTTCGAGCCCCGCGGCGCGCCGGATGCGGCTGTGAAGACCATCGGCTCCCACCACGCGACGCGCGCGGAGCTCCGCGCCGCCCTGCTGGCGCCGGACGCTCACAAAGGCGCCGTCGTCGCAAAACGCCAAAACACTCGTCCGCTCGAGAATCTCTACACCAAGCTCACTCGCTCGTTCGGTCACACGGCGCGACAATTCTCGGCGCCGGACGGCGCGGCCTTTTCGCGGGAACTTCGCTTCCGCCACCCGTCCCGCATCCACGTAGCGAATTCCGTCGAGCTCGCGAAAGCCGTGTAGCGGAATCGACATCTGTTCGAGCACATCGACCCCCGAGGGCATGAGGCCTTCGCCGCACGGCTTGTCGAGCGGCAGCGAACCCCTTTCGACGAGCTGAACCCGCATGCCCGCCTTCGCCGCAAAGATGGAAGTGGCGAGCCCGGCAGGGCCGCCGCCAACAACGACGAGATCCATCATCGAGCACTAGTGTACTCGTTAGGTCAGCATCGGAATTTGCGTTTCGACCCGGAGAGCTTCAGCAGCGAAGGGAGACCTGATGCTGAAAACTAAGTGCCGCAAATGGAGAAAGGGCGAGCCCATCTCCGAGCGTTCCGTCTCAGTCACGACCGAAGAAAAACCCGCCCCTCCCATGATGCCCTGGAATAAATAGTTCGTATCAGGGCCAACTCGACAGGGTATGTGCCGGGGACAATATTCGTCGCTCCCTGTTGCCCCCCCCCGGCACGATTTCACTGGAACGAGCTCGAGCGAAGTGGGTGCCGGCACGCCGCCCAAGCTCAGTTCCTGTGAATCCCTTGAATCTCCACCGTTTCCAATGTCCATTGTCCCCCCAAAGCCCCAACCGCAAGTCCCGGTGCGGAACAACTTTTCACCAAACCGGAAGAGCTCCGAGCTGATATTTACTCAAGTTGCAACCGGTGTGCCAAAACCCGAAAACATCCCGAATTCTTGTATAAACCCCATGTGTAGATAGGTTAGGCTTAGTAAGGCACGGGCGCTCGCCACACGACTATTTCCGGACTGGCCCGAATGGGAACAACTAGTTGTTCCACACAACGTATGTGAAACAGGATTTGCTCGGGTCTCGGATCCGTACTAGCATTGTCACAGGGGGACATTTTCATCGTGCTGATTCGAACACCTTTGGTTCTTCTTGCAAGCATCGCGGTGGCCATCCTATGGGGATGCAATTCGAACAGCCAAGGAACGCTCCCAGATGCTGACTTTTTCGTGAGCGACGGTCAGGGTTTCTCCGTGCGCGTCGGAGAGACCGCGGGCGTTCAAACGGCCAGCGCCATCAACATCATCCGCTTCAGCGGCATCCTCGACGACAGCCGATGCCCCGAAAACGTGCAATGCGCGGTCGCGGGCTTCGCGACGGTCGTGCTCTCTGTTCAATCCGCCCTCGCCGTCACTGAAGTACAACTTCAAGTCCCTCCAGGTGGTACCGCGCAGATGGTGGTCGAAGAGCTCACCATCGATTTAATCGCATTAAATCCTGCAGCGGAAGCGGGTGTCGAGATCAATTTGCTCGACTACGCGGTGGCGTTGAGGGTACGGCAGCCGAGCGAGCTCGGCATTACCTAAACTCACAGAAGATCGGCCTCGAACGGACGGCTCGCGCCGCAATAGGTTCGGATGAAGGCTGTCGGGGGAAGGTCTACTCCGAGGATGGCCTTGACGACTTCGGCCGGGCGAAGGGATGGCGTGCCACTCGTCGCGACGAGTCGGAAGCGGAGCACTTCGTCGATGGGTGCGCCGTCCCAAAGCTCGGCGACCGTCCCCGCCATTCCGAGCTGCGCGCCGAGCAAGGCGGCTTTGGCGTCGAGACGCTTTGGCTTGCGTTTTCTCGTGACGTCGACGAAAAAATGCTCCGAGTCGTCGAACGTGGCTAGGCGGTCGCTATACGAACGCTCCGGGCATGCATCGGGCTCCGGCAGCCTTGCAACATAGTCGACGGCCGCAATGAGCTTCGGGAGCGCGGGATCCGAATCGGTGAGCTTCTGGAGCTCGAGGAAATCTAGGCCTTTTTCGCTCGCGCGGCGAAGAGCTTCGAGGGCGTCTCGAGCCGGCAGCTCTTTCGTGAGCGCGAAGTCCAGATATTCGGCGACGGACTGCATCCCGAGAGCGAGCGCCGGTCCAAAGCTCAATAGCGGCCGGGGCGAAAAGCCCTCCGTGTAGTAGATGGGAAAACCCGCGCGACGAAACACGCGTGGCAGCACCCGCACGATGTCCAGATGTCCACGAAGGCTCATGGGCATCGTCTTGCGGTAGCGCAGCCGATAGCGCACCGGTGCTCCTTGAGCGAAGTCGTGGGGCGCAAGCCCCTTCTCGACACGCACGCGCGCGCTCTCATGAACGCTCTCCCCCTGCTTCGCGGGCTTCTCATAGGCCCCCATCTTCTCGAGGAAGACGAGCCGCTCATCGCGCATACCCGTCAGGTCACAAGCGACGCCACAGTGGTAGCAAACCAGTTTGCGATCATCCGCTTTGGCCTCTGCCAGATTCGTGTGGTGGACTTTGGCGTGGACGGGCTTGCCGCACGGCGGCGAGAAACGGCCTTTCAGGGTGCGCTTGTACTCCATCTCGAGAAAGCCGTCCGCGAGACCCACATCGATGTGGTCCCACGGCAAGCGTCCGTCGAGCGGAAGGGTCGCAAGAAAAGTGAATCGCGAAACGTTCTCGTCGCGCTCCCACGCGTCGAGCGCCTCTAGCCAGATATCCCACGCGAAATGCTCATCCCAACCGTCGAAACGCGCGCCGAGGCGCCATGCCCGCTCGATCAAGCTCGCCGCCCGCTCGTCGCCGCGCGCCAAGATGCCCTCGAGGTGGCTCACGCGCAGATCGTGCGTTTTGAGCTTGAATCCGCTCTGACGCGCTGCGCTCTTTAGCATGCCTTGTTTTCGAGCGATGTCCTCCATCGTGTCTTGAGCGCACCATTGAAAAGGCGTGTGGGGTTTCGGGACATGGCTCGAGACAGAAACAGTTACATTGGTGTTCCGTTTGTGGTACTTGCGCCCAATCTCCCGAGCTTGTTCTCCCATGGCCGCGATGCCCATCACATCCTCGTCGGTCTCGGTTGGAAGGCCGATCATGAAATAGAGCTTGATCTTGTTCCACCCACGCGCGAAGACGCGATGGCACGTCGTGAAGATGTCCTCTTCGGTGATGTTCTTGTTGACCACATCGCGCATGCGTTGAGTGCCCGCTTCGGGCGCGAAAGTGAGCCCGGTGGCCTTCACGGTGGCTATTTCGTCGAGAAGATCTTCATCGAGCCCGTAAGCCCGCAAGCTAGAGATCCCGAGAGACACTTTCCTCGGCCGAAGCTCGGACATAACTTTCTTGACCAAGGGCGAGATGCAGGAATAATCAGCCGTCGAAAGCGACGTGATGGCCGCTTCGTTGTAGCCACCTTTTTCGAGTGAGGAGACGATGGTGTCAACGATTTGCTGCGGGTCGCGCTCTCGCACGGGACGATAAATCATGCCGGCCTGGCAAAAGCGGCACCCCTCGGTGCAGCCGCGCGCAATCTCGACGGCCGCGCGGTCGAAAATAGCCTCGGCCACCGGAACGGGCGAATCGTCGGGATAAGGATAGTCGTTGATGTTCTCGACAAACGCGCGCTCGACGCGGGCGGGCACGCCGTCATATTTTGGCTTCGACACGACCTTCAACCCGGAGCGATCGCAGATTTCGCGCTCATAGAGCTCGGGGCAATAGACGCCGCCCTCTTTGGCGAGCTCGATGAGGATCTCCGTTCTGTCGAGCTCTCCGGCTTGCGTGAGCTCCGCATAGTGCCGCATCAGGCGCGGGAGACGCTTCTCGGCATCTCCCACGAGGAATAGGTCGATGAAAGGCGTCATCGGCTCGGGCTGCGTGGCCACGGGGCCGCCCGCCACGACGAGGGGGTTCGAGAGAGAGCGCTCCTCTCGATGTAACGGGATGCCGCCGAGCTCGAGCATCGTGAGGATATTCGTGAAGGTCAGCTCGTATTGCAGTGAGAAACCGACGATGTCGAACGCTGAGAGCGGCCGATGGTTCTCGAGACTAATGAGCGGAAGATCGCGCTTTCGGAGCTGTTCTTCGAGGTCCAACCAAGGGCAAAAAGCACGCTCGAGACAAAGATCCGGTTCCTTATTGACAATCGAGTAGAGGATCTTGGTCCCCTGGTGGCTCATCCCTATGTCATAGACGTCGGGGAATGCGAGGACCATTCTCGAACGAAGCGTCGTCCAGTCTTTCACGACCGCGTAAGGCTCGCCGCCGGCATAGCGGGCAGGCTTCGACACTTCGTGCAAAAACTCGGCATATGGGTGGTTCTGGTGGCTAGTAGCACTCATGACAGCCTTCTAATGTAACACCGCCACTGCTCACCTGAAAGAGGCTCCGCCACGAACGAGCTCGAAAAGATCAATATTAAAAAAAGCCTAACGCAAAGGCGCCAAGGCGCAAAGTCCCAAAGGGGAAGGACAAGAAAAAAGAAAGAAGAGCAACCCTACTTCTTTTTTTTGCATTTCCTTTCAGTTCTTCGTTTTTTTCTTTGTGCCTTTGCGCCTTTGCACCTGTGCGTTACGCTTTTCTTATTGTTGATTCTCCTTTTTCAAACGTCGCTCAATAGGTGCGTTTGCTGGGGAGGTGGCGCCAGTCGTCGAGGAGCTTCAGGCAGGCGTCCCGCATGAAGGCAGGAACAATCTCAACTCGGCTTCCGCCCAGGGTCTTCAGCCGCTGATTCGAGATCACGAGCTCGTTGAAGCCGAGCCGCTTGACGTCACGGACGGTCGTACCGAACGTGACCCGACGCATTTGGGCCCAGTTGATGGCAGCAAAGCACATGACACACGGCTCTGTTGTCGAGAAGATCTCTGCCCACTTGAAGTGAGGTGTGCTCATCTTGCGCGCTGCCCGCGAGATGGCGCACATCTCAGCATGACGGGTCGGGTCGTTCGTTCTCAAGACTTCGTTGTGACCCTTGGCCAAAACCTCCCCGTGCTGAACGATCACGGCGCCGAACGGGCCGCCATCACCGCGCGCGATGCCGCGATAGGCTTCGCGGAGCGCGATCTTCATGAACGCCGCGTCCCCGTGTCTCATGATGTCAGCGATGTTATCTCGTGCCGCGAAGGCAGGCCGACGCTTCATTCAAAGCGACGCGTTCCCCGAGCTCTTTTTCGCCATGCGTGCTCACACGTTACAGGAACCATTGCCGAGGAGCAAGATGCGTTCAACTCCACCAACGTTTCAATGTGTCAACCGGCGAAACGGCGCGTCGAGGGTCTCGGCATCGAGCAGGTCCTTACGGCACCGCGCTCCCCGTGGCCAAATCCGTTTGTCGAAAGGATAATCGGATCTATCCGCCGGGAGAGTCTCGACCACGTGATCGTCTCCCACGGCCGCGATGCGGCCCTCGTCGACGTCGTTCGCCACTTCAAAGAGCAGCTCGGAGGCTTTACGTCGTGGTGCACGATGAGGATTGATTTGGCGCAGGTCTCATTCTGGATTCGACGCAGAAAGTCGGTCACTGGTGAGAGGTCGGCGGGCCCCTTGTCGAAGAGAGCACTAAAGCTACGGCCCGGGTCGAAGACGACGACTCTAGCACCGCACGATTTGATGGTCGAAATGATGCTATCGCGTCCAGCCGGTGTATCGAATGTGATCCCGCTTCGGATGAAGGGATAGAAGCCCGACACCGGGCCAGTATTCATGGTGAGCCATCGCATCCGAGCGTGGAAGAGCCGCTCTCTGTCTTCGTTGGTGAAGTAGGCAACCGGGACAGCGCTCTTGACAGCAAATCGAGGGTTGGACAACGGCGCGCGTCCAAGGGCGAGGTCGAGACCAATCGTCTGGGCGCAAAGGCTTTTGAAGGTCACGCGGCTGTCCATGAAACAGCGTGATGCCTTCGTCGGGGATGAGTCCTTCGACATGCCAGTCGAGCGGAGGGAGACCATTCATTCGCGCCATGAAAGTGGAGAGGTCCTCGACCAGGAGCGCCGCAGATGTCTCGACTTTCGCTGCAGAGTCTGTAAAAGTCTCCTGCTCGTCCACGAGCTTCATCAGCGCATCGAACGAGCCCCCGTCCTGGACCCAGTCGGACACGTCGTATCCCTTCGGCCCGTCGAAGGAAAGAACTTTGACGGCAATACCGCTTTTTGCGATAGAGGCGGCTCGGGCTTGCGCGTCTCGTTGCCCGCCATCATCGTTATCGGCAGCGACCACGACGAGCTCGACGCCAACCTCGCGACGGCGTCGGCGAGCTCCCGAAGGCTCAGAAGAAATATAAAGCGGTTGATGTCACATGAAATCCGTTGCTGCTGCTTGGAATGCTTGGGTCTGAAAGGCGCTCCTGCCGGGGAGGAGAGGACTACCTTTCGAACTAACAATGCGGTGAGCACGCACTTTGTGTCTAACGCGTGAGTGCCCTAGTAAGAAGGAGCGTCAACTCTCCATCCCGGTAGATGTACGTCACCAGACGAGGTCAGACCATCGACGCGTCACTGCACGATGAGCAATCGGTCGAAACGTGTCAGCCAGCGTAACGGCGCGCCGCTTCGCCTCGCCGCAGTTTGCCACTCGACGTTCTCGGAAGCGATCCCGGGTCAAGCAACTGGACACGATGAGGAACGATGCCCATTTTGGCGGATAGGATCTCGTTGATCGCCACCCGCGCCCAATTGCTTCCAGCGCCTGTCGATTGGGGTCTCACTTCTGCGAGAATACAGAGGTCATCACCCTGCTCCGTCACGATGCCGACCGCGGCGACGTTTCCGATGCCTTCCAAGCTGGCGATGATCTCTTCGAAGTGCTCGGGCGCATAGTTCGCCCCGCGCAGCACGATCATGTCCCGGTTGCGGCCCGTGAGAAAAAGCTCGCCGCCCTCGAGAAATCCCTCGTCTCCCGTATCGAGCCATCCGTCTTTCAAAACGCGCTCTGTTGCGTCCTTTAGTCCCAGATAGCCGGACATGAGCGATGGTCCGGCAACGAGTATCTTGCCAACGCCACCACCCGCGCCACCCGAAATCCGCACGCGAAAATCTCCGAGTGGCCGGCCCGCGCTCACGAGCCTCCGCCCCTCGAACTCACGCGTGCGATAACTGCCGCGGATCGGAGAACAAGTCACGGCAAGTCCCGCTTCGGCGAGGCCGTAGGCGGGGGTCAGCGCGTCCTCTCTCAAACCGTAGGGACGAAAACGCTCGAGGAACCGCTCGAGTGTCTCGGGCGTCACCGACTCGGCACCGTCGAGCGCCAGAAGCCAGCTGGAGAGATCCACACCTTCGAGCTCGTCGTCACGAACGCGATCCACGCAAAGTGCATAGGCGAAGTGAGGTGCAGGGCTGACACTCGCGCGGTGTTTCGAGATCGTTTGCAGCCATCGCGCGGGGCGAGCCACGAAGAGCTCGGGCGGCATCAAAGTGAGCGGCCCCGGCCGCACGAGCGACGTGAGAACCGCACCGACGAGTCCCATGTCGTGGTAGAGAGGCAGCCACGACACGGCGCTATGCCTGAAGCCGTTATCTTCCGGATAGGCCTTCAGGAGCTCGTCTAGAAGCGCACGAACGTTCGCGAGGATTTGCTGGTGTGTCAACCCGATCGGCTTGGCTGTGCCCGTCGTCCCCGAAGTGAACTGTACGAGAGCGAGGTCAGTCGGGGCGACCCGCATCGGGGCGATGGGACGGCGCGGTAGATCGCGCAGTGCTATGACACCTAGCTCTGTCGCCTCCTCCGGAATGGCGCCCCGGGCGCGCTCGGAAGCAATCGCGAGCCGCGCCCCAGACGCTTGAATCATCGCGGTCGCCGCCCGCGTGTAGTCGCTCCGGGAGCCCAAGCGGCGCGGTTCCTGAAGCACAGCTGGTACCGCGCCGGCGAAGAGCGCCCCGAAAAAAGCTTCGTAAAACGCAAGGCTCGAGGGAACGGCAATCGCAACCCGGTCGGAAGCTTCGACGCCGAGCGTCCGGAGCCCTCCGGCAACTTCGAGAGCACGCTCGGCAATCTCTGTATAGCTGTAATGTGGCTCGTCGTGACGGCCAACGAACCGCACACCGAGCCCGTCTCGACTCGCGGCGAGCTCGAGGCATGCCGGAAGCGTGTCCGGGCCTTTCACGGGGCGGAGAGCCTATGTGAGACGATCTCGACGACATCGCCGATGGTGCGGATTCGGGCTTCGTCTCCTTCATCGAAACAGATCTCGAAGGCGTTCTCGAGCTCCACGATGAACGTGAGCTGCTGAACGGAGTCGAGCTCGAGATCCCGAAACAGATCGGTCTCTTCTTGCACGTCAGCGATTAAAAGATGTTCTTCGAGAACCCGCCTCACCTCCTCGAGAACCCGCCCACGCTCCATCGCTATCGGCAATGCTCGGCGAGCGCGCCCTCCTCACAACGGATGCGCACCGATAGCATCCATGCATTGAGCAAGCTGAACCCGATCGCCGTCCACCATGCGCTATGCAAAAGGGGCACCGCAAAGCCCTCAACCACGACCGCCAAATAGTTCGGATGTCGCAAGAAGCGGAAAGGCCCCGACTGAACGGCTGGCATCCCGGGAACGACGATAACGCGCACGTTCCATCTCTTGCCCAAGGTAGCGATAACCCAGTAACGAAGAAGCTGGGCGAGTGCCACGAGGCCCAACATAACGAGGGCAAGGCTCGGAGAGAACGGACGGTCGAGAAGAACGACCTCTAGCGCGCAGGCCATAAAAAAAACCGTGTGAAGCGCCTTCATGTAAGGAAAGTGGCGCGCGCCATATTCGACGCCCCCTTCGCCAAAGGACCAAGCCGCGTTTCTCCTACTGATGAGAAGCTCGACGACGCGCTCGAGCACCAATAGCGAAAGAAAGACGAGATAGGCCGCTACCATTGAAGCAGAACGAGCTCGGAGCAAAATCCCGGCCCCATCGCCATGAGGAGGCCGTAGCTGCCGGGAGGCGGCTCGCGCTGCTCGAGCGTATCGGCGAGCACCATCAGAACCGACGCAGAAGATAAATTCCCCACGCGTTTGAGACTGTCCCATGTCAGAGCAAGCGCGTCTTCGTCGAGCTCGAGCGCGTCTTTAAAGGCGTCCAGAATCTTTGGACCGCCGGGGTGACAAATATAAGTCTCTATCTCACCGCGCGTCAGCCCTTGCGACCCAAGGAACGCATCGACGTTTCGGCGGATCTCGGATTGGACGAGAGCCGGGATCTCCGGGGACAGAACAACTTTGAACCCTTCTCGAGAGATATCCCAGCCCATCACGCGATCGGTATCGGGGTAGAACACGGAAAGCGTCGCGAGCACCGAAGGCCCGCGCGACGCACGCTCTTCTCCGACGCAGAGCACCGCCGCCGCGCCATCGCCAAACAGACCGGAAGCAATGATGTTCGGGATCGAAAGGTCCTTCCGCTGAAGGGTCAGGCTACAGAGCTCCACGGATAGAAGCAGCGCTGTTTCTCCGGGATAGGCCTTCAAGTAATCATAGGCGCGCGAGACGCCGACCGCGCCCGCGGCGCATCCCAGCCCGAAGAGAGGCGAGCGTTTGAGATCGTGCCGTAATCCGAGCCGGTTGACGAGGAGCGCATCGATGGACGGCGTCGCGATACCGGTGGTCGTCACAAAGAAGAGATGATCGATCTCGCCTAGTGCGACGCCGCTCGATTCGAGCGCGTTCTCGATGGCGCGCGCGCCCACGTCGACCGCGGCGCAAATATAGGCGTCGTTGGCTTCGGTAAACGAATCGAGCTCGTCATAACGCTCGAGCGGCAAGGCAAGAAAACGGCCGCCCACGAGCACGTTCTTGTGAAGCTGCTCTAGCCGCGCGAGGTTGAAATGGCGATGCGCCCAATTCTTCTTGAGCGCCCCCGACAACATCTCCTGGGAATAGTAGTGGGGCGGAAAGGCCGTCCCGACGCTTGCAATCCTCATCGAGACTCACTGGAGAGAGCGTCTTGTCGGAAGGCGTCCTCGGAGAGGCCTTGATTCACTTCGAGTTCATAGAACGTCAACACGGTCGTGCTGTTCCTCACGTGGTCGCGGACCTCGATCCGATGTGCGAGCTTGACACCGTCGCCGAGATCGCGCACATCGGTAAGAAATGCTTCTTTCACGAAAACGCCATCGTGGTCGAAGAAGGCGGCCTGAACGGTAATGAAATTTGACTTCTGAACATGTCCCCGGAGTTTCCCATAAACGATACGATGACGCGGCGTACCTTCGAGCACGTAGCAGGGTTCACCTTCGACGGTCTCTTCTCCTATCAACCGGTGGTGCAAATCATCGAGGTGCGCGCCGCCGGCGAGGTCCGCGTAAGTAATGTCCGAGCCGAGAAAACGATCGTTCTGATTCTTGCCTGGGATAGGACGCACGAGATCCAAGTCCGGGAAATAGGCCCATTCTTTGTTGCGCTTTCCCCGCTCGGCGTGGACGAGAAACTTGGTGCCCGCCATTGCCCGGGGCTCCGACAGCACGATGAGCGCACGATAGTTCACGCCGTCTCGCTTCATAGAAAGATCGAATCGACGCGTTTTGACATCGTTGCCGGTCCGGATCTCGAGATGGGCTTTCGCGCGCAAATCCTGGATTTTGAGATCGCCTTCCTTGACGCGAGCGACGATGGCGCCCGTCGAGAGCTGTGCTATGACGAGGACCGAGAAAAGCATCATGCAGGATACTGTCGGCTCAGCCGTCTCAGAGAGAGATAAAGATACAAGAATCCGAAACCAACGAGCGCGACAACGCTCGGCCAAACTTCCGTGAGCGGTTTCTTGCGAAGCATAAGGTCGTTGAAGCCGTCCATCGCCCAGGCGGTGGGGAAGATATGCGCGAGCTTTTGAAGCCAATATGGCTCGATCGTGATCGGCCACCAACAGCCGCCGATCGCAGCCATCGCGACCACGGTAATCGTACCCATCGGAAGGATCGCTTCGCGCGTCGGAGCAAGCGTCGCAGCGAGAAGACCGAAAGACGCCGACGCAAACGCAATGCCGAGAATAATGAGTCCGAGCGCCAGGAGTGACGGGCCCAAAGAGATACCGAATACGAGCCGCCCAAAGACAAACAAGAGCACCATTTGCGCCACGCCGATGGTGAAACGCGAGAAAACTTTCGCCGTCGCGAGCTTCCGGACGCCGACGGGCGTCGCCGCCACGCGATCCAACATGCCCCAGTCACGCTCGTCCAAGAGCCCGAGCCCCACCCCGAAGAGCATCCCGAGGAGCAGAAAGGTGATGCTGAAGCCAGGCACGTTCTGGTCGAAGGTGTTGTACTCGATCGAGCCAGGAAAAACACTCACCTCGTTCAAGCCCACAGATTTATCCAAGAGCCTCCTGGCGAGCTCGGCCGAGTCTTCGAAAAGCGCTTCGAAATCCACATCGCCCGCATGGGTGAGGACTTGGACGACGACGATCCGCGCCGCGATCTGTGTTGCCACAAGCCCAGCTCGAGCTCTCTCCACCGCTGCCCGGATCTTGAGCCCCTCGAGATGTTTCGCCGGATCGCTCCAAAGCAGCAGCTCGATGGGCTCTCCCGCGCGAAACGCGTCTGAGAAACCCTCTGGGATCACGAGCGCGGCTCCCGCACGTGGGGTGTCGGCCACGAGGCTCCGGGCTTCTTCGGCGCTCACCAGAATGACCTCGAGCTCTTCGGAAGCTTCGAAAGATTCGAGAAGCTGCGCGGCAACCTCACCGCCATCAAGGTCCGCCACCGGAAATAAATGCTCCGAGCTGCGGTAGAGGGTCGCCAGCGAGAGGCCGGCCACGGTTATCACGATGACGGGAGCCGCGACGAGCAGCACGAGCGCGAGCCGATCCCGCGACAAGAGCTTTAAGTCTTTAATAAACAATATGATGAGAGAGCGCACGTTGTATCACTTGCCGTCACGACCGCACGAGAAGCCAGAGTATAAACCAGACTCGACAACCTCCCTAATCCGATTCTAAATACTTGACAAATAAGTCAGGTATTGAAAAAATAAGAGTCGATGAAGGTAACCGCGCAAGAAGAGTACGGACTCAGGTGCCTTCTCCAATTGGCCCGACGCTCGGACAAAGGACGCCCCATCACGGTACGGGAGGTCGCCACGAGCGAGGGTCTTTCGGTCGCTTACGCGGAGAAGCTCTTGCACCAATTATCCAAAGCCGGCCTGGCAGAGTCCGTTCGCGGTGTCCGTGGCGGTTTTCGTCTCAAGGGCCGTCCGGATGAAGTCTCCGTAGGCGATGCGATGCGCGCGCTAGGCAGCTTTCTCACCTACACCGCCATCTGCCAGCGCTATACGGGCGACGAAAGCCAGTGCGTCCACAACAAGAACTGCGGGTTGCGGCCGGTCTGGACCACCGTGAACTACCACATTCAAAAACTCTTGGACAACATACCCCTTACGCTTCTTTTGCAAGATGAGCGGCAAGCGCGCCAGGCAATCGTGGAGATGGTGTCGTTTCCATTCACGCCCGAAACAGCAGGCCGTGTCGTATGAGGACAGACGTCGATTTCGAATATTTTTCGCCACCGGTATTCACGGTCGAGTTGGATAGCCGGGAGCTCCAAGAACAGAGCGATCTCAGCTACTTCATGAAGTTGGCCAGCCGCCGCAAGCTGCTGAACGCCCATCAAGAGCGTGAGCTTGGCACGCGTTTGTGGATCTTACGCCGGTACCTTCTACGGATTCTCAGAGCTTCAGAGAGCGAGAACCGGCGCGACATAGCACTCGAGGTTCTCCCCACGAAAAGGGCGGTCACCGCTTCGACCCGCCGCCGATTGGCAAGAGTCGAGCGTCGGGCGCGCGACGGTCGCGCTGGCCTCGCAGCGTCTCCGCGGCGCTCGCGCCGAAACGGTCGCCGAGATGGATGACATCCGGCAGATTTTCGTCGAGTGCAACTTGAGGCTCGTGGTGTAGGTCGCCAAACGATTTCGAGGCCGCGGCTTCGACTTCATCGATTTGATTCAAGAAGGGAGCCTCGGCTTGATGCAAGCGGTGGATCGTTTCGACCCCGCCGTGGGTGCGCATTTTTCGACTTTCGCAACCCATTGGATCCAGCAGGGAATTCGCCGAGCGCTCGCCGAAAAAGCCCGCACAATCCGTATCCCGGTAAACCGAATAGGGGAGGTGCGCGAGACGCTCATGGCACGGGCCAAGATCGCGGAGAAGCTGGGACGTCCTGCCCTCCCCGAAGAAATGGCGGAAGCGATCGGCCTCCCCAAACACAAAGTCGAAGAGCTGCTCCCAGCCATCGATTCGATCGATTCGCCACTGGCGGCGACGGATTTGAAGCTCGGCGACACGATCGTAGATCGGCCGCCGCCCACACCACTGGACGAAGCGATGGAGGAAGAGACCCGCCGCGCCATCGCAGCCGTCCTCGACGCACTCCCAAAGAGGCAACGCGTCATCCTATCGATGCGCCACGGCATCGGTTATCCAAGAGAGTGTACGCTCGAAGAAATCGGAGACGCGCTGGGCCTCTCCCGCGAACGCATCCGCCAAGTCGAAAAAGTCGCCTGCCCCTCCGTCCGAGAACGACTCCAAAAAGATCGCCCCAAACTAGCCGCCCCCGTGTAGATCTAGTCGCGGAGGGCTTTTCCTGTGAGCTGTAGGAAGACGTCGCCTAGGTTTGGCCGTTGGACGTTTAACTCTTGGACTTCATTGCCCTCGGTTGCAACGAGTGCGAGGAGAGCGGGGAGGGCGCGCATCCTGTCTTTTCCGGTGAGCAGATAAGTTCGTGCGTTTTGGGGGTGCGCACCTAGTGCGCTCAGGCGACGGGCGAGCCTCTCTTTTGGCGGGCGTTCGAGCTGGAGCTCGAGGCTTCGCTCGAGGGAAGTGCGCGCGACGAGCTCTTCGACCGATCCCTCCGCAATCAGACAGCCTTCATCCATGATCACGAGGCGGTCGCACAAACGCTCGGCTTCGTCCATGTAGTGGGTCGTGAGTAGTATCGCCACCCCTTCGGCGGCCAAGGCCGCTAACGAATCGTAAATCCGCTCGCGCGACTGTGGGTCGACACCGACCGTCGGCTCGTCGAGGAGCAGCACCTCGGGGGCGTGCACCAAACCGCAGGCGAGGTTGAGGCGCCGTTTCATTCCGCCTGAGAACTCGGCGACGGGTTGTTGCGCTCTTTTTGAAAGCCCTGAAAGCTCGAGCAAGTGATCGCGGCGAGCACGCGCATGGCTCTTGGACAAGCCGTAGAGACGTCCGAAGAAATCGAGGTTCTCCTCGGCCGTCAGAGACGGGTAGAGTGCTACCCGCTGAGGGACGAGACCGAGCGCCCCCGCGCATCGCACAGTGCCGCTCGAAGGCGTGAGAATCCCGGCAATCACCCCGATGGTCGTCGTCTTGCCCGCCCCGTTCGGCCCGAGGAGGCCAAAGACTTCGCCGCGCTTCAGCGAAAAGGAGACGGCCCGCACAGCTTCGCGGTCGCCATAGCTCTTGGAGACCGCCTGGACTTCGAGAACGGGCTCGGCTGTCATGGAGCCGATTCTACACAAGACGTTTCACGGTCTCGGCGACGCTGTCCGCGGTCAAGCCCAGCTTCTCGAACACAGTGTTTCCCGGCGCGGAGGCGCCGAAACGATCGATGCCGATCGCACGGCCTCTCGAGCCCAAGTAGCGCTCCCAACCAAGCGTAACGCCAGCTTCAACGGAGACGCGAACTTTGACGGCCTCGGGAAGCACGCTCTCACGATACTCCTCCGTCTCCGCCTCGAAGAGCTCCCAGCAAGGCATCGAGACTACACGGACGCGAATGCCACTCGGGCTCAGAAGTTCGCGCGCGGCGAGCGCGAGCGTAACTTCTGAGCCGGTCGCCATGAGGATGGCGTCCGGCAGGCCTTCCCCTTCGGCGTTGGCCAGCACGTAAGCCCCGCGGCGCGTCCCGCGAGCGCTGCCCAGCTCCTCTCGATCGAACGTCACGATCTTTTGCCGCGTCAGAACGAGCGCGGTGGGACCGTCCGTCCTCTCCATTGCGACGCGCCACGCCTCCACAGTTTCGTTGGCATCCGCCGGACGCAGCACATGGAGATTGGGCACGACGCGAAGCGCCATCAGATGCTCGACCGGCTGGTGGGTTGGTCCGTCTTCTCCAACGCCCACCGAATCATGTGTCCACACGTAAATCGCCGGCAACTTGCTCAGCGCCGCGAGACGAATGGAAGGCCGCATGTAGTCCGAGAACACAAAAAACGTCGATGCGTAGGCGCGCACTCCCCCGTGATAGACCATGCCGTTCACGAGGCTTCCCATCGCGTGCTCTCGGACGCCGAAATGCACGTTCCGGCCCTCGCCCGTCTGTCCATCGAACGAGCCCATGTCTTTGAGGGCCGTCTTGGTCGACGAGGAGAGATCGGCATCGCCGCCTACGAGCTCAGGCACGGTCGACGCGATCGCATTCAACACTTTCCCCGAGCTTTCCCGCGTAGCCAGTTTCTCACCGACCTCAAAGCTCCCAAGCGCCTCGTCCCATCCGGTGGGCAGCTCGTGACGCTGCCGCCGTTCCCATTCAGAAGCCAGCTCCGGATAGGCCTCGCGATAGCGCGCGAAGCGCACTCGCCAGTCGGCTTCGGCAGCCTCGCCTCGATCGAAGGCCTGTCGGAATTGCGCCTTGGCTTCGTCGGGAACATAGAATTCGCGGCTCGGATCCCAACCAAGACCCTCCTTCGTGAGCGTCACTTCATCAGCGCCAAGCGGCGCGCCATGCGCGGAAGAGGAGCCTTGCTTGTTCGGCGAGCCATAGCCGATCGTCGTGTGAACGATGATGAGCGATGGTCTCGCGCTTTCCGCTTTCGCCTCTCGAATCGCCGTGTCGATAGATTCGAGATCGTGATCGCCGTGTCGAACCCGTTGCACGTGCCATCCATAGGCCTCGTAGCGACGCCCCACGTCCTCGGTCGAGAACGTGAGCGAGGCGGGGCCGTCGAGGGTCACATCATTGGCATCGTACAAGTAGATAAGCTTTCCAAGCCCAAAGTGTCCCGCGATAGAAGCCGCTTCGGCCGAGATCCCTTCCATCAGATCGCCATCGGAAACGAGCGCATAGGTGCAGTGGTCGACTATGGAATGGTCCGGGCGGTTGAAACGATGATGCAGCATCCGCTCCGCAATCGCCATTCCGACCGCGTTGGCGGCGCCTTGCCCGAGCGGCCCGGTCGTTGCTTCGACGCCCGGTGTCTCGAACGATTCGGGGTGTCCGGGCGTCCGGCTCCCCCACTGGCGGAAGGCGAGAAGATCGTTCATCGTGACGTCGTAGCCGCTCAGATGCAGTAGCGCATAGAGCAACATCGAACCATGGCCGGCAGAAAGTACGAAGCGATCGCGATCGGGCCAGGCTGGGTTTTTGGGATAGTGGCGAAGGTGGTTTTGCCAAAGCACGTAGGCCATCGGCGCCGCACCCATCGGAAGCCCCGGATGGCCCGAGTTGGCCTTTTGAACCGCATCGATGGCCAGGGTGCGGATAGTGTTGACGCACAGCTGGTCAAGCGAGATGGCGGTGCTCATAGCCTGGTTCCTCCAAAACGCGATTTCGCCATCGGCTCCCTGCCAAACGTCATGGCGACGCGACCCCTTGTCCTGAAAATAGTGTTCGCAAACCTTGAAAGAAGCGGGAGAATATCAAGACCGGGGCGCTCGCACAACCGAAGGCTAATCACATATTCAGCAACTGTTTACAGCTATGCTCTAAAAAACTGCAATGAGTTAAGTTTTTCACACTCCAGTGGAAGGAAGGCCGCTAACCATCTCCATCCAAACCTCGGAGCAAGAGGTCGAGCTCGAGCACAAAGAGCCGTCAGGGCAGACACGGACCTCGGAGCACGCCGAGCGACATATCCTTTATGTGGACGACGACCCCTCCGCCCGGGAGGCCTTCGCCAATGCGGCGGGCTCTTTTGGCTACTGCGTGGACACCGCGAAAATTGGCGGAGACGCGCTCACGATGGCCAGCCAGAGATCCTACGAAGTGATCGCGGCTGATTTGCGTATGCCTAGCTTGAACGGGCTTGCGCTCATCCAGCTTTTGCGACCCAAACGGCCCGATGCGAGCTATCTCATCGTCACTGGAGCGTCCCATCTCGATCTTCCGAGCAAGCCAGCGGCGAGCCCCTGGTGGACGAAATCGTTTCCAAGCCATGGTCACTCAGCGACCTCGCCAAGATTCTGAAACGCGCCGTCGATCGGTCGCAGCATCGACGAGCGGATACTTTGCTCCAAAAAAAGAATCTTCCCATTCTCGTACTTTCAGAGAACGCCGAAGACGGTACCTTCCTGCGACAGCTGATTGCCGAGGCGTTGCCCAAGAGCGACGCTCACATAGTCCAGGACCTTTCTGACGCCGTGGAAGTTTCGCAGCAACGTGCCTTTCAATCGATCATCGTCAAGCTCGATACCGTGGATAGTAGCGCGCTCGAGAAGATTGTAGGCCTTCGACGCGCGGCGCCCAAGCTTCCAATCATTGCGATCGGCAACTCCGACGACGAGGACAGAGAAAAACGGGTGCTCACGGCAGGCGCTTCGGATTACGTCATCGAGAAGAAGCTGGACAACTACCATCTGCGGCGTAGCCTACGGTTGGCCTCCGAGCGCAAAGGCCTCGAGGACCGCCTCGCTTACCTAGCCGAACGGGATCCCGTGACCCGACTAGCGAATCGTGTGGCGCTCCGCAATGAGCTTTCGCGCGCCATCGCGCGCGTCCATCAACGGCACAAACGTCTCGCCTTACTGCTGCTCGATCTCGATCGCTTCAAAAACGTCAACGAGTCGCTAGGACACGACTTGGGCGACCGTCTGCTCCAAGTCGTCGCGAACCGATTGCTGGAGAATCTCCGCGACGTCGACATAGCCGCTCGTCTCGGTGGCGACGAGTTCGCGATCGTGCTCGAGGGCCTTCGCAACAAAGAGGAGGCGGGTGCGACAGCGCAACGTCTTCTCGAGGCCCTCACCCCGCCCGCGCGCCTTCAGGGGTACGAAATTGCTTGCACCGGAAGTATCGGGATCGCTATCTATCCCGATCACGGTGAGACCGGCGGTGAGCTCATGCAACATGCTGACCGCGCCATGTATCGGGCGAAACAAAATGGCCGCGACGGCTATCAACTCTATAGCCCCAAGGATGGAGAATCCCGATCCGGCGTTCTCGAGCGCCTTCAGTTCGAGAGCTCGATCCGTCACGCACTCGAACGCAACCAATATGTCGTGTTCTTCCAGCCTCAGATTACGCTCGATCGCAAACGGATCGTGGGGATGGAAGCTCTCGTGCGGTGGCAACATCCCGAGCTCGGGCTCATACCGCCGGGGCGCTTCATGCCTTTCCTGGAAAGCTCGGGCCTCATCAAAGGTGTGGGAGAGTGGGTGCTGCAAACAGCCTGCCAGCAAGTCAAGGAATGGCAGGACTACATGTTGCCCCACCTACGCATCTCGGTGAACCTTTCCGCGCGGCAGTTCGAAGGCTCCGACCTCGTCGTTTCGGTGGAGCGCGCGCTCGCCGAGTCCGGGCTTTCGCCCACACATCTCGAGCTCGAGATTACCGAGAGCTTGTTGATGAAGGATACCGACCGTACGCGCTCGACGCTTCTAGAGCTCAAAGCTCTAGGTGTGCGTATAGCCATCGATGATTTCGGAACCGGGTATTCCTCTCTCGCCTACCTCACAACGTTTCCGCTCGACTGCCTCAAGATCGATCGCAGCTTCGTGCACGACATCACGACGAACGAGGACGACCGGACCGTGGCCGACGCCATTATCGGTCTCGGCCACAGCCTTAGGCTCGACGTCATGGCGGAAGGAGTCGAGACCAAGGAGCAGCTCGAAATGTTGAAAGGCTGCGACGGTTTCCAGGGCTTCTTGGTAAGCCGACCCGAGCCGCCCAAGACGGCACGAGCGTTCCTCGAGCAATATCGCCACCCCGAATCATCGTCTCAGGTTTCCTGAGCTCCTCGCGGCGCAACCTACGGCCACAACCTACGGCCACAACCAAAGGCCACAACCAAAGGGGTTGGCCACAGAGGCACAGAGAAAGCGAGACCGTGCAAAGAGCACTCGGCAAGCTCTATTGTTGCCTCTGATTCAAACGCTGCTAGTATCCCGAGCTCTTTCGAAACACCATGCGGTTACCGCTCGGGAAATGAATGGTCATCATCTCTTCGCCCACTTCTGCGCGACACGGCTCCTCCGCCGCATCCTGTATTTCTTTGACACTTATCCGAAGCGGTGACGCCGCGATGGGTCCGATTTCGTCCCCGGCAGACAAATGATAGAAGTGCGTGAAGGTCAAGGTGTCACCCACTAGTAAATAGGTGCCGCCTTCACCGGATCCCCGCACGGGCTCACCGTTCCCATCCTCCACAAAGAAGAGCACGGTCCAATCTCTCTCGGAAAAAAAGATCAAGCCCGAGACGTCGAGCTCCGTCCCGTCTTCGAGAACATATTGCTCTGGGTGCCAAGCCCCGAGAATGTCGGCCGCCCCTGCTCCCCCTGCTTGTATCGATAACAACAAGACGGCCACGGCCAAGAGATTCCAAATGTGCATCGTTTCCTCCCAGCCACGACCTTGCACCCGAGGCACCCTCTTGGCTACTCTGAACCCATGACGGTTGATGAAATTCTCATCCAGGAGTCCAAACGCCATTTGCTCGAGGAATCCTGGCCAGGATCGAGAAGTGTGTGGCCGTTCTGAGTGAGTACTACGACGGTCAGAAGCTCGACGCGAGGAATCCCTCGGGATTTCACTTGGCTCGGGCTACGGGGTACGATCGAACTCTCTTCGAGCCTCGAATGAAACGACTAGCCGCCATCTCGATCCTTCTCGGGCTTTCCGCCTGCTCGCTCAAGGCGCGCGCCGTCGACACGCTCGCGGAAGTGCTCGGCGAGGCGGAGAGCGTTTATTTGTCCGATGAAGATCCAGAGCTCGTCGCCGCGGCGCTTCCGTTCAACCTCAAGACAATGGAGACGCTGCTCGCGTCCAACCCGGAGCATATCGGACTCCTTCTTACGGCCACGAAATCGTTCATTCTCTATGCATATAGCTTTGTCGAGCTTGAAGGGCGCAGCTACGAATATACGGAATTCGATCGCGCCGAGGCCCTGCGCCATCGTGCCACGAGGCTCTATCGCCGCGCCTACGACTATGGAATCCGCGGGCTATCTTTGGACCATCCTGGGATCGAGGATCGTCTGCGGAAAGATCCAGACCGAACGGTGGCGAAGCTCGAGCTCGACGACGTTCCTCTCACCGTTTGGACCGCGGCCGCTCTCGGCGGGGCGATCAGCACCAGCAAGGACGATCCTGAATCCACCGCCGATATCGCCGTGGTCGGCTCGCTCCTCCACCGCGCTCTCGCTCTCGAACCGGACTACGACCACGGCACGATCCACGAATTTCTCTTCGTCTATGAAACGGGCCGTGTCGGCGGCTCGATAGAGACAGCCCGGAAGCATTACGATCGCGCGCTCGCTCTCGGACCTGCGAAATGCCCTTCGTTGTGGCTGAGCTGGGCGGAGAATGTCTCCGTGACCGAGCAGAATCGCGCAGAGTTCATGGAGCTGACCGACAAAGTTCTGGCCTTCGACGTCGAGCGCTATCCGGAGAATCGGCTCCTCAATGTGCTTGCCAAACGACGCGCCTCATGGTTGAAACAAAATGTCGACGAGTTCTTCCTGGAAAGCTTGTACAGGGGTACCTGATATGAAGCGAATTTGGATGACCGCAGCGATAGTCACGTTCCTCGGAACCGCTTTCTCTGCCGAGGCGCGGGTCACGATTCGCCTCGGCACCGTTGCCCCCAAGGGCTCCTCTTGGGAGCTCTTGCTGCGCCGCATGGGCGAGGATTGGGGAAAATCAACCGGCGGCGACATCCGCCTCCGTATCTACCCGGGCGGCACGGTAGGCGACGAGGGCGAGATGATACGCAAGATGCGTATCGGACAGCTGCAGGCCGCGGCGATCTCGAATGCGGGGCTCGCAGAAATCGATCGCAGGGCCTACGGCCTCATGCTGCCGATGATGTTCGACTCCTATGACGAGTGGGACCATGTGCGCCAGGAGATAAACCCTATCCTCGAAGCGAACTTGAAGGAGAAAGGCTTCATCGTGCTCGCTTGGACCGATTTGGGGTGGGTTTATTTCTTCACGAAAGAACCGATGCGGACCCCCGCCGATCTCGCGGGCATGAAGCTCGCGGCTTCACACTCAGAGACCGAGACCATCGATATCTTCAAATGGGCCGGTTTCAATCCGGTACCGATATCGTTCGTGGACATGATGACCGGCTTTCAAACAGGCCTCATCGACTCGACCTACGCGCCCGTGATCCTCGCGGAAGGCTCGCAGTTCTATCGTCAGGTGTCGAATATGACGGACTTGAAATGGGCGCCTCTTCAAGGAGCGGTCGTGATGCACGAAAAGGGATGGAACCAGCTGAGCCCGGGGCAGCAAAAAGAAATGTTACGCATCACGCGACAGGTCGGGGAAGAGCTTCGCCTCTCGAACCGCGAACAGGAGCAACGCTCCCTAGACGCCATGACCAAACGTGGGCTCGAGATTGTCAAAATCTCCGACGCAGTTCTTTCCCAGTGGCGTGAGACCGTCGAAAAGGCCTATCCCCGGGTGCGCGAAAACCTCGTAACACCGGAGATCTTCGATCGCGTGCTGAGGCTTCGCAACGAGTTCCGCGCCCGCTGAGCCCACTGAGGCCGCTCAAGAATGAAGCGCCCCCTGGATAGCTTCGAGGACGGCCTCTCCGTTCTTGCGTTGTTCACGATGGCGCTTCTCCCTTTGCTCGAAGCGGCCGTCCGCACGGTTTACCCTAGCGGCATCTCCGGCTCGACCATCTGGGTGCAGCACCTGGCGCTCTGGGTGGGCTTCCTCGGCGCGGCTATCGCGGCGCGTCGCGGCGAGCTCCTGTCACTGACTGCCGGCACGCAGTTCGCAAGCGACAAATGGAAAGAGCGGATCGACCTCCTCGTAGGCGGCATCAGCTTCGCCGTCTCTGTCGTGCTCGTCCATGGGAGCCTCGAGCTCGTGAGCGTCGAGCGCGAAGGCGGACGCGCGCTCGCCTTCGGGTTTCCTGTCTGGGTCGCGCAAGCCGTCATGCCCATAGGCTTCGCTCTCATCGGCTGGAGGCTTCTGTACCGCGCGGCGTCAACGTGGCGCGGTCGCGCGCTCGCCGCGAGCTTTGCCCTCGTGCCTTTCTTGCTCTATCGCTTCGAAACACTCCAAGAGACCAGCATCTACCTACCACTCACGCTCGTTTTGCTCGCAGCGACAGCGCTTGGCGCGCCTATCTTCGTCGGCATCGGCGGCGTGGCGGCGGTGCTCTTGTGGCACGACTTCTTTCCCGTCGCGGCAATCCCCACGGAGGCATATAACCTCGCGATCAAGCCGATCCTTCCGACAATCCCGCTCTTTACTCTCGCGGGCTTCATCCTGGCCGAAGGCGGAACACCGCGGAGACTCGTCGAGCTTTTCCGCGCGCTCGTGGGTTGGCTGCCGGGCGGTATCGCCATCGTCGCCATCGTGGTCTGCGCCTTTTTTACGAGCTTCACGGGAGGCAGCGGCGTCACCATCCTCGCGATGGGCGGGCTCTTGTTCCCGATGCTCATCGAGCGAAAGTACACGCCGAAATTCACGACCGGGATTCTGACATCGGCGGGATCTCTCGGGCTGTTATTCCCGCCGTCGCTCGCGGTCATTCTTTATGGGCTCGTTGCCGGTGTCGAGCTCCGACGTCTCTTCGTGAGCGGATTCGTCCCCGCAATCCTCGAGATCGGACTCGTCGCCGTCTTCGCCCTCTATGCAGCGAGAAACGTTGGTATCGAGCGTGTGTCCTTCGATGTTCGTCGAAGTCTCATCGCCATATGGAACGCCAAGTGGGAGATTGCTATCCCCGTCGTCGTGCTCGGCAGCATCCTCGGCGGATTCGCCACTCTCGTCGAGGCCGCTGCGGTCACCGTTCTCTACGCGTTCCTCCTCGAATTCGTCATCCATCGCGACTTGAAAATCACGAAAGATCTGTTGCGCGTGGGAGCGGACGCGGCAACATTGATTGGGGGCGTGCTCATCATCCTCGGGGTCGCGCTCGGTTTGACCAATTATTTAATCTTCGCGGAAGTCCCCCAGCTCGCGGTCGACTGGGTACAGACTATCGTGAGCTCCCCGCTCGTGTTCTTGCTTCTGCTGAATCTCTTCTTGTTGATCGTCGGCTGTCTGATGGACATCTACTCGGCCATTGTCGTCGTTGTGCCGCTCATAACACCTCTCGGCGTCGTATTCGGCATCGACCCTTTCCATCTCGGGATCATTTTCCTCACGAACATGGAGCTCGGCTACCTGACGCCGCCCGTGGGGATGAACCTCTTTCTAGCGTCCTACCGGTTCAAGCAGCCGCTCCCCGACGTCTACCGGGCGACGCTTCCGTTCTTCGCCATCCGCGCTGTCGCGGTCGTTCTCGTGACCTACCTGCCCTGGCTCACGCAATTTCTTCCGGCACTTCTGTTCGATTGAGGCAATCCAGACGGGCCGTCACCCGTCTAATCTTGTTCGACACTGGGATTGGCCGCGTCCCAAAAACGCACAAGAGTCGTGATGTCCAAGGGCGCAATACGTCGACATCCTCAACTTATTAAATGACTTACAAGATGCTCACTTTTATGGAACCAAGGGCACGTCGTTTGCGCATATAAGACCGATAGGAGGAGTTGATTTTGGACGTCAAACGTGACGGGTTCGCGCGAAAAAAGCGCGTCCGCATGATCGTGATCGCGGGCGCAGTACTCGCGGGTATCGCCGCCATCAGCATTGGATTGTCCCGGCTCGAGCCCGCCGCACCGTCCGTCAACCGCGCGACGGTGTGGATGGACAACGTGGAGCGAGGCGAGATGATCCGCCAGGTACGCGGCCCGGGCACGCTCGAAGTGCTTCCCGAGGCCATCCGTTGGGTCGCGGCCCGCACCCGTGGCCGGGTCGAGCGGCGCCTTCTTTTGCCGGGGGTCAAGGTGGAGCCCTCGACCATCATTCTCGAGCTCTCGAATCCCGAGCTCGATCAAGAGCTTCGAGATGCCGAGTTTCAACTTCAGGCCCAGGAAGCCGAGATGGCCGAGCTGCGGGTCACGGTCGAGAGCCAGTTGCTGAGCCAAAAATCCACGGCCGCGATGGTTGCTTCCGATTTCACCCAAGCGAAACTCCAGGCGGTGGCGGACGAACGACTCTTCGCCGAAGAGCTCATCGGAGACTTGATCCTCGAGCGCTCGAGAGTCCGCGCCGAGGAGCTCGCCTTGCGGAACGACTTGGAGCAGCAACGGCTCGACATCGCCTCCGCCTCGGTGGAAGCGCAGCTCACCGCTAAACGCGCCACCGTCGAACAGTTCAAGGCACTATACAAGCTTCGGCGCAGCCAGAAAGCCGTGTTGACAGTCCGCGCCGGCATTCATGGGGTGCTGCAGGAAGTACCGGTCGAGGTCGGTCAGGAGGTCACCCCTGGACAGAACCTGGCACGCGTGGCTCAGCCCGACAAGCTCAAAGCGCAGCTTCGGATCGCCGAAACGCAGGCCAAAGACATCGAAGTCGGCCAAAAGGCGATCGTCGACACGCGCAACCGTATCATCGAGGGCAAGGTCATCCGGATCGACCCCGCCGTCCAAGAAGGCACGGTTACCGTCGACATCGAACTTTTGGGAGCGCTTCCCAAAGGCGCCCGGCCCGACTTGAGCGTCGACGGCACGATCGAGCTCGAGCGCTTGCACTATGTGCTCTATGTCGGCCGGCCCGCTTACGGACAGGCCGGGAGCACGATTGGGCTGTTCAAGCTTCTCGAAGACGGCAAGACGGCCGTGCGAGCGCAAGTCCGGCTCGGCCGCAGCTCCGTGAACACCATAGAGATCATCCAAGGTTTGAAGGAAGGCGACCAAGTCATCTTGTCCGACACGTCGGCCTGGGATGCCTACGATCGCATTCGACTTTACTAAATTCCATCAATCGAAAGAATAGGAAGGGGCTACATTCCATGGCTGAAGGCAACGCACTCATCCATCTCGAAGGCGTAACGAAAATCTTTTACACCGACGAGGTGGAGACACACGCTCTAGCGGGCATCCATCTCGATATCAAGAAGGGCGAGTATGTGTCCATCTCCGGTCCGTCCGGCTGCGGCAAATCAACGCTCTTGTCGATCCTCGGCCTTCTCGATACACCGACGGGCGGAACCTATACCTTGAACGACACGTCGGTCGACTACCTCAACTTGTCGGAGCGCGCCCGGATCCGGAACCGCGAAGTGGGTTTCATCTTTCAGGCGTTCAACTTGATTGGCGATCTTGCCGTTTACGAGAACGTCGAGCTTCCTTTGACTTATCGGGGGATGCCTTCCGCCGAGCGCAAAACTCGCGTGAACGACGCGCTCGAGAAAGTCGGCATGGCGCATCGCATGAAGCATTTCCCGTCCCAGCTCTCGGGTGGTCAGCAGCAGCGCGTCGCCGTCGCTCGAGCCGTGGTCGGCGAGCCTTCCCTCCTTCTCGCGGATGAGCCCACGGGTAACTTGGATTCGACGAACGGCAAGGCAGTGATGGATCTCATGCGCGAGCTCCATGACGGTGGCGCGACCATCTGTATGGTGACGCATGACCCGCGCTACGCCGAATATGCGGAGCGGAACATCTCGCTTTTCGACGGACGCATCGTCGAGGACAAAGTGGAAGCTTAAACGAGTCGCACTAACCGCACCGGGCGCGCAACGACTAAGGCTGACCAGCCAAATTGAAAGCTCGGCCGCTCCATGAGGCGACCTTAAGAATGGCCACAGAGACACAGCGCGGCGGGCAGGCGCGACGCGCCGAGCTCCACAAGCTGACCGCGGAATGCTGACCGCTGACCGCTCGCGGCGCAGATTTGGTTGCGGCCCGCCGCTTTGTGCCTCTGTACCTGTGTGGCCATCCCCTCCTGGTTGCGGTTAGAGCGTAAAGGGTTGAGTATGAATTTTCTGCAGGATCTGCGTTTTAGCTTCCGAACCCTCGTCAAGAGCCCGGCCTTCGCTCTTGTGGCGGTGGCCTCGCTCGCGCTGGGGATTGGTGCCAACACGACTATCTTCTCGCTCGTCAACGCGATGTTTCTCAATCCCCTTCCTGTCGAAAAGTCGGATGAGCTCGTAGCCGTTTACACTGTGGACGAAACGAACGCCGCGCTGGGCTTGACGCAGCTCTCATACCCCAACTACGAGGATTACCGCGACGAAAACGAAGTCTTCGACGGAACCTTCGCGTGGGGTTTCCCGTTCCCGGCGAGCATGCTCGAGGGCGAAGAGCCGGAGCAAGTCTTTACCGAGACGGTGACGGGAAGCTACTTCGGTGTGCTCGGAGTCGAACCGGCGCTCGGGCGGTTCATCCTTCCTGAGGAAGATCGGGCTGAAGGAGCCAACCCGGTCGTTGTGATGGGCTACAAGCTCTGGACGCGTCGCTTCGGCCAGGACGCCGAGATACTCGGCCGCAAGCTCATCCTCAACGGCACGAGCTTCGACGTGATCGGCGTCGCCCCACAAGGCTTTCAGGGTGTGAACGCGCTCTTCAGCCCCGACTTGTGGGTACCGATGATGATGTACCGCCAGGTGCTTGCGGAGCAATTCCACCATTGGTTCGAAGATCGGCGAGCGCTTTTCATCAACATGGGAGGGCGTCTCCGAGACGGCATCTCAACGGAGCAAGCAACCGCACATTTGAAGACTTTGGCGAGCGCCCTGGAGCAAGAATATCCCGAGCCCAACAAAGGCCGCACCGTCGAGCTTCGGCCGTTGGCCGAAGCTACGATTTTTCCGCAAGTGCACGGCGCGCTGACCATGGGAAGCGCCGTTCTCATGATCGTGGTAGCTCTCGTTCTTCTCATCACCTGCTTCAACGTTGCGAACCTGATGATGGCGAAAGCTACGCGGCGCCGCAAAGAAATCGCCGTGCGTCTGTCTCTTGGCGCCGGACGGATGCAGCTCATCCGCCAACTCTTGACCGAAAGCATCCTGTTATCGGTCATCGGCGGCGCCTTGGGTTTGGTCGTCGCGATCTGGGGAAAGGATCTCATCTGGTCGATGCGTCCAGCGTTCATAGCTCAGAACATGTTCGAGCCCGTCATCGACACTCGAGTCCTCGTGTTCACGCTCTTGGTGTCGCTCGTTACCGGCGCCATTTTCGGCCTTATCCCCGCGATCCAGAGCTCGCGCCCGCACGTCGTGGACGCGCTCAAAGAGGAAACGCGAGGCGGCGGACGCTCACGAGGCGCGTCTTTCGTGCGCAACGCACTCGTCGTCGTGCAAGTCATGCTCTCCATCGTCGTGCTCGTCGCGGCGGGACTCGTCTTGCGCAGTCTCTCGAGCACGCACGATATCGATCCCAGGTTCGAAACGGAGAAGCTCGCGGTCGTCACCGTAAATCCGGGACAGGCCGGCTACGCTCAACCTCGAGCCGAGCAGTTCTACGATCGCATCGTCGAACGCTTGCGGACAGAGCCCATGGTGCGCTCCGTTTCCTGGGCCACCAATGCCCGCTCTTCGGCGGATTTCGGCGAACCGTTTATCTCGAAGGCCAGCCTCGCGACGAGGGTGGCCGGGTGCTCCTCGGCGTGCTTGGTATCTTAGCACTCGTTCTCGCGTCGATCGGGCTCTACGGCGTCATGGCGTTCATGGTCAGTCAACGCAACCGCGAGATAGGGCTGCGGATGGCCCTCGGGGCCGCCCAAGGCGACGTGGTATCGATGGTTTTGAAGCATGCCATGATCTTGGTGGGCATCGGGACGTTCCTCGGTCTCGCAGCAGCACTCGCGGTCTCGAACCTCGTCGAGTCGATCCTGTTCGGAAGCGCTCGCGACCCGGTGACCTTCGTCAGCGTGGCGGTCATGCTCGCGGTAGTAGCGTTTCTGGCCACACTGGTTCCGGCGCTCAAGGCGAGCCGGGTCGATCCGCTCACCGCGCTGCGCTACGAATAGTTTCAATTTCCCGCGAGTGCTCCCCGGATGTGTCTCACGAGATCGGCGGGAATTTCCGCCTTGTCCCTGACATCGTAGTAATACTCGTCCGCCCAGATCCGGGGCCGTTCTCCCCGCTTGACGACATAAACCTGCAGCCGAAGACGGCCTTGCTCGCGCTCCACGCTCCCCGCGAGCGCGTAGTCCGCGCCGAGCGACACGGCGATGACCTCGATGCCGTCTGAGAGCCCCTTGTACTGTAGCGCTGTCTCGCGAGGCACCAACTGGTACTCTTCGAGAGATAGAAGGGCCTCCGTGAGCGCCACCGTTACGTCCGCGGCAATAAGCTCGAGCTCATCATCGCCATCCAGATTCTCGAAGGGCAAAACCACCAGCCTCGGTTTCACAATCGGCGTCCCGGGCTTCAGCCGCACGGTCGGCTTGCCGAAATAAGCCACCGTCGCCAAGACCGCCCCGAACAGAAGGAGCGCCAGTACGACTTTTTTGCCAGATACGTCCATAGGTTGACCGAATCGACCGAAGCGGTATCATACTCGGTCATGAAGTCACTGGTTCTGGTCAAATACGTCCCAGACAGCAACTCGGTTTTTCGTATCCGGAGCGATGGCACCTGGGTCGATGAAAGCAGCCTTTCTTTCAACATCAACGAGTTCGACCGCTACGCCCTCGAAGAGCTTCTCGCGCTGAAGGATGCCGGCACCGTCGAGGAAGTCGTCGCCCTCACCGTCGGCCCCGCCGCGGCGAGCTCTGCGCTCAGGACCTGCCTCGCTACCGGGGCCGATCGCGCCATTCACATAAACGACGACGCTCTCGTGGGCGCGGATCCGCTCTCGCTGGCGAGGGTCATTCACGCCGCCATCAAAGACGAAGGGCTTTCCTTGGTCCTCGCAGGCCTGCAGGCAGAAGATGACAATTACACGCAAGTGGGTGGGCTCGTCGCCGGTCTTTTGGACTGGCCGTGCGCGAGCGCTGCGATGAGCCTGAGCGCCGACGGCGACACCCTTCGCGTCGAACGCGAGCTCGAGAACAACGAGACCCAAGTCGTCGATTTGACCCTTCCAGCGGTGGTAACGGTCCAAACAGGCATCAACCAACCCCGCTATGCCAGCCTCAAAGGCATCATGGCGGCGAAGAAAAAGCCGGTCGCGACGATTGGGCTTTCCGACATCGGGCTCGACGCCGCGGAGGTCGGTGGCGACGCCGCGAAGCTCCGTACCGTCCGTCTCACGCAGCCGCCCAAGGGCATAGGAGCGGAGATTTTGTCCGGGAGCGCGGACGAAATTGCCGCCGCGCTCGTCAACCGCATTCGGGAGAACACCGGAGTCATCTGACACATGGCGAAGACCATTCTCATCCTCGCCGAGCATGACGGCTCAGCGCTCAAAGACATATCCTTCGAGCTTCTCGGGATGGCGCATCGCGTGGCCGAAGACGCGGACGTGAAGGCGCTGCTTCTGGGAAGCGGAGTGGACGGCCTCGCCTCGGAGCTTGCGGCTCGGGGCGCATCCGAAGTCTTGTATGTCGAAGGCAGCGCACTTGCGGACTACACGAGTGACGGATATCGCAAAGCTATCGAAGGGGTGTTGAGTGAGGAGAGCCCTCATCTCTTTCTCATCGGCAACACGCCCAATGGCTGGGACGTGGCTCCTCTCGTCTCGGCGCGGCTTGGCGTTCCGCTCGCAACAGGTTGCTCAGCGGTGACGCTCGAGAATGGTGGTGCCCTTTTCCACCGTAAAGCTTTCAACGGCAAGTTCGTCCACGAAGTGGTGGTGGCCGATGCCCACCCGCTCTTCGCGACCATCGAGAAAGGGGCTTCGGCTGTTTTTGAGGGCGAGACCTCGGGCACGGTGCGGAAGATCGACAGCCCGGTAAAAGAAAGCGACCTCCGCACGCGCTTCGTGGAGACCAAGAAAGGCGCCGCGAGTGGGCTCGATTTGACGCAGGCCAATGTCATCATCGCCGGCGGGCGCGGCGTCGGCAACCCCGAGAAGTTCGACGTGATTCGAGACCTCGCTCTCGCCCTCGGAGGCCAAGTCGGCGCCTCCCGCGCCGTGACCGACGCTGGGTGGCTCCCGCACGAGCATCAGATTGGAAGCAGTGGGGTGACGGTCAGTCCGAAGCTCTACGTAGCTTGTGGGATCTCGGGTGCCATCCAGCACATTGTGGGGATGAAGGGCTCGGGCTACATCGTGGCGATCAACAAAGACGCTGATGCGCCGATTTTCGGGATTGCAGATGTCGGCGTGGTCGGGGATCTTTTCGACATCGTAACAGCCCTCACGAAGGCCCTGAAGGGCTAAACGCCTTTAGGGATGAACGGCTAGCCCGCTTTCTTTTTCTTGTCGCCCTGCACAGGCTTGCCGTCTTCCGTCTTCCGTTCTGGAATCCGGATATCCGGGTCGACGGCTCGAGCTTGATCGCGATCTTCAGGTTGGCTTCCGCGTCTTTGCGCCACCTGGGGTTCTCAGTGAGGGCCCGCCCAAGAAGGTGATAGCGCGCGGGGAGAGGCTCCTCGGAGAGCTCGATCGACTGGCGGGAGAGCTCGATGGCTTGCCAAAAATCCGCCTCCTTGAACGCACGCGTCGCCTGGTTGTAGAGACTGGTCGCCATTTCCGCATCCTTCGGCCGCTCCCACCCCGTAGGCTCGATGCTCTCCTAGGCAACGGTTTCCCACCGCTGCTTGACTTCCTGGTATTGATTCTCGTGCTCATCGAGCTCGCTATAGACGTGAGCCGAGGCCTGCGATGAAAGCGTCAGGTAAGCTTCTTTCATACGCGTTCTCACGAAAGAGAGCTTTTCTTGAAAAGCTTCGTCGACAACGTGCTCTCACTGTTCCGGATCGAAACGCTGAAAGAGCTTGCTATAGGCTGCGTCGACGGCTTCGTAGCCCACGTCGCGCGTCAAGCCGAGGACTTGCCAGTGGTTCTGACACTGCATGTCATTGAAGATAGCGATGAGCTCCTTCTCGAAAGGATCCGAGAGCTCCGAGCTTGGGGTGGGTCGCGGTCCGGCGACGGGCTCTTCCTGCAGTGTGCGCTCCGTGAGGGCCACGACGCCGGCCTGGTGAAGCGCGATCAAGACGCGGACCGTCTGATCCTCTTCGAGTCGTGACGCCGAGAGGACGTCGCGCACGGCGTTAGTCCCGTCGACGAGGTCCAGCACCGTCGCCTCACTCGGTGAAAGCTCCATCCCAGATGCCAGGGATAGAGCACATCCGTCTGTGCGAGCACGTAGTCGTCGAGCATGACCTCGTCGCGATAGAGCTTTACGTCGGGAAGCCGCTGGACCGCCGTCAGAAATACTGAGCCGATCGAGATCGGCGAGAGCGTCGCCGCTTCGACTTCCATGACCTCCGAAAAAACGAGCCGCGTGGACGGGGACGTCAGAACGGCGCAAGCGATTTCGAGAATTTGGATGCGGACATATCTTTCGATCTCGCCAGCCTTCAGGTAGTCGAGCTCGACAAGAATCTCCCCGAGCTTGTGGCCCGAGCGGACGAAGCCAAGAGCCTTGGTGAGATCGGCTTCGGTGATACGCCCCTCTCGGATGAGGACGGCGCCGAACCGACCTGAAGGAAGGTTCGACCGCGCACCGACGAGATCGCCGTTCTCGAAGAAGACTAGACGCTTAGCTTCGGGGCTCTCACAAACAAGGGCCCCTTTCTTGGCGCCATCGAACACGCTCCGCATGGCGTGTGCGGCTTTCGCATTGAATTCACTCAATAATAGATCTCCCCAGCCCAGACGCGCGCAATTAACGGGCCAGCAAGAGAGAACCACCGGGACGAATAACTGATTTGCTTTGTGTGAAATAGGATCGCCAAGCGGTGGCGTCGCAAGCCCGGTGGAGCGAGAATACCACACCTATTCGTTCGTGGCGTGCCAAAGCGTAACGCGCCGCGGTGTGATCTTGATGACGGGCCGCTGGTCGATCCGGGAGCTCTTGTATTGTGGGTATCGGGCGCGGAGATGTTGGACCACCTCGGCATGCTCTTTCGCGAAACGGCCCCGGGGAGACACCGTCTCCGCCACTCCCGATACGAGAACATAACCGAGGGAGGTCCAATCGGCCTCGTAGTGATCGATGACGAGCGAAACGGCCGGGTTTTCCTCGACATTGCGGAGCCGTTTCAGACGTCCCCAAGAGACGCTCTTTCGTTTCTCGTCGATCGGCGAGTAGAAATAGCCGTCGACGAGCACGAAACAAACAGGCACGACGGACGGACGACTGCGCGCATCCGCTGTCGCGAGGCGCGCCACGAGCTGTCGTCTGACGAAGGCGGCCACTTCGGGCTCGATGGCGACGGGCATGGACTCGAGTGCCCATAATGGCGACAAACGGGCGCGACGTCAACGAGACGCCCGAGAGAAGAAAGGACGAGCGCTGCCGCGAGCTTGTGACGATAGCTCGTTTAGTAGCCGTAGTACACTTGTTCGAGATGAGACGTTCTGGGTCCATGGCCGTTTCTGCCCTCGCGGTGGTCATGGTCTGTGGCGGAGGCTGTGGCGGGGGGGGCAGCTCAGGGAGCCCCATACCTACCGGTCCTTCCGCGGTCTCAGCTGAAGTAGAGTTCGAGTACGGGGCGATCTTTTCGTCCACGGACGTGCCGTCCACCGAAGGTCTCGGGTGCTCCGGTGTCGCACGCATTTATCCGAGCTGGTGGGGCTTCACCCACGCGACCATGATCCCGGCTGGGCCGGGAAATTGGGTTGCGTTATTCGAGGATGTCCCCGTAGGCGGGCAATCGGTTCGCATCGAGCCGCCCATCGGTTGCACCACCACGGGTGTCGCGGCGAACGCCTTGCCTCTTTCCGTTGCGGAGAACAGCACTTTCACGTTCACCGTCCACCCCAACGGCAATGTCACCAACTGACACGACCGCGACCGTCTCGGTCGTGATCCCGACTTGCAATCGCGCCGATCTCGTCCTGCGCGCGCTCGCATCGGTACGCGCTCAGACCCGGCCCCCATCTGAAATCCTCGTCGTGGATGACGGTTCGACCGACGCGACGATCGAGCGTATACGCGCCGCGTTCCCCGAGGTTACGCTTCTAGAGCAGAAAAACAGAGGCGTCAGTGCGGCCCGCAATACCGGCATCCAAAAAGCGCGCGGGACTTTCATTGCGCTTCTCGACTCCGACGACGAGTGGCTGCCGCAAAAATTAGACCGCCAGCTCGCCGCCATTGAGAAGGCCAACGACAACGACAACGACACGCTACTGTGCCACACGGACGAGATTTGGATCCGCGGTGGCCGCCGCGTCAACCCGATGAAAAAGCACCAAAAATATGGCGGGCGCATCTTCGAACGCTGTCTCCCGCTTTGTGTGATCTCGCCTTCCTCGGTACTTCTGCATCGAAGCTTGTTCGAGACGATCGGCCTGTTCGACGAAGACCTTCCTGTCTGCGAGGACTACGATCTGTGGCTGCGTGTGACAGCGCGCTATCCCGTTCTCTATCTCAACGAGCCCCTCATCGTGAAATATGGCGGTCACGCGGACCAGCTGTCGCACAAATATTGGGGTATGGATCGCTTTCGCATCACGGCGCTCCAAAAGATCCTCGCGAGCGGCGAGCTCGGCGAGCCGGAGCAAGCTGCCGCGGAAGCGATGCTTCTGAACAAGATCGCGATTTACGCGCGCGGGGCGCGCAAGCGCGGCAAACACGCCGAAGCCGATGGCTACGAGCAAAGGCTCGCGCGATGATCGCCTTCGTCACGGCGCTCGCATCAGAGGCGCGGCCGCTCATCGAGCACTACCGAATGGAGCGTCTCGAGGGCGCGTTTCCTCTCTTTGGGTCTGACGGCTACAGGCTCGTCATCTCCGGGGTCGGCAAAGTCGCCGCAGCGGCGGCGACCGGTTACTTGCACGCGCGCGCAGGCGAAGTGCGCTACGGCATCTTCTTGAACGTCGGGATCGCCGGCCATCGCACCCGGGCAGTGGGAGAGCTCGTCCGCGCCCACACGATCCTGGATGCCGCCACGAAGGATTGTTACTACCCGACGCTCCTCGGGTTCAAAGAGCTAGAAAGCGCGGCGGTCACGACCGTCGACACCCCTGAGCTCCAATTTCCAGCAGACACGCTGTACGACATGGAAGCGTCCGCATTCTACGCCACCGCGCTTCGCTTCTCTACTTCAGAGCTCATCCAGTGCCTCAAAGTCGTGAGCGATAACCGGGAGACAGCTACCGGTGCCGGTGGCGGGCTTTCGAAGGAGCACGTGTCGGAGCTCGTGGCCACCCATCTGCCGATCATCGACCAATTTACGGCGCATTCGAGTACACTCGCAGCGGAGCTCGAGCCGCTGCGACGAGCCCCGGAGCCGCTCGAACACTTTCAGAATCGATGGCGGTTCACAACGAGCGAGAAGCGTCAGCTCCGAAGGCTCCTGACCCGTTGTCTCGCCCTCGGCGACCGGCCGCGTCCTGAAGACTATGACGCCGTCCCCAAAGCGTCGGCCGTATTGCGCGAGCTCGACGGACGCGCGCTGGCTCTGGCTCTCGAAGAGCGTGGGTTCTAAACGCATGCCGCTGGAACTGATCAGTGCTTGCGCGGTCGTCATGGCGGGAGCGATCCTTCAAGGCTCGGTGGGGTTCGGTCTCGGGATGCTGGCCGCTCCATTTCTCGGTTTGATCGATCCCGGTCTCGTGCCGGCGCCGCTTCTTCTCGCCGCGTTCGCGCTCACCCTTCTTGTCGCGTTTAGCGAGCGCGCCTCGATCGATCTGAAGGGCATCGGCTGGGCGCTCATTGGGCGGGCCCCTGGAACCTTCATCGGGGCTGCCACGTTGGCGGTGGCTTCACAGGACGCCACGACCGTCCTCGTCGGTATCATCGTGTTTGTCGCCATCAGCCTCATTGGATCGGGGGTGAACCTTTCCCGAACGCCGCGCGTGCTCTTTTTCGCTCGCACTTTGTCTGGATTCATGGGAACGACGACGTCTATCGGTAGACCGCCGATCGCGGCGCTATATCACAACGCACCAGGCGCCGAGATACGCGGCACGATGGCCAGCTTCTTCGTGGTCGGCCTCGTCGTGACGCTGAGCGCGCTCGCCTTCGTGGGCCGCTTGGGGCTCGACGAGCTCTATGCCGGCGCCTTTCTTCTCCCAGGGGTCTTAGCCGGCTTCGCGATCTCACGACGGATCGCACCCATCCCCGATCGCGGCTATACACGGGCTGCGGTGCTCACCGTTTCGGCGCGCGCGGGCCTTTCCGTCATCGTACAAGTGCTAGTCAAGAGCTCGTGATCGAGACGATTTATGTCGAAGAGGCCGTGCGTGCCCATCCACGGGTGCGCGCCATCCTTGCACGCTTTGCGAAAGCGACGATCGTGCCGATCACGCGCTACGGCGAAGTCTTCAACCGCAACCAACAAAGCTTCCGGCTTCAAAAAAAAATCCCGTCTCTGGTCCTCGCCGAGAAGAAGAGCAACCAAGTATTGCCTGCCCCCGAAGGCTACGGCATCGGAAGCGTTTTGAACTTCTACTTTTCGCACGTGCTCAACTGCCTCTACGACTGCCGCTATTGTTTTCTTCAAGGGATGTACCGCTCGGCGCATTACGTTCTCTTCGTGAACTATGAGGACTTTCAGGAAAGCATCGCCGAAACGGTCGAGGCCCATCCCGGGGAAGAAGTCTATTTCTTTTCCGGCTATGACGGCGACAGCCTCGCGCTCGAGAGCATCACCGGTTTCGTCAAAGCCTTCCTGCCCTTCATGGCGCGACATCCGCGCGCGGTGCTCGAGCTGCGCACAAAATCCGCGGCGGTGCAGCCGCTCGTAAACCTAGAGCCCCTCGAAAACGTCGTCGTGGCTTTCAGCTTCACTCCCCACGCCGCTAGTGAATCACTCGAGCACGGCGTGCCTCCAATTACCGTGCGTTTGAAGGCGATGGCGCGCCTCGCCGAAAAAGGCTTCCGACTCGGACTGCGTTTCGATCCGCTGCTCTATGCCAAAGACTATCGGGATCACTATCGTGGTCTTTTCCAGAACGTGTTGGGCGCCATCAAAGTGGACGCGCTCCACTCGGTGAGCTTCGGACCGTTCCGGATGCCGCGCGATTACTTCCAGCGCATGCGAAAGCTCTACCCCGAGGAGAAGCTCTTTGCGGGTCCGCTCGAGGAGTCCTCTTTGGTGTCTTATGCGAGCGAGCTCGAGGCCGAGATGCGCGCGTTTTGCGAAGCCGAGCTGTCGCAGCTCGTGCCCGCATCTATCCTCTTCCCGTGTCGCGTGTAGGTCGAGGTGTCCGCCAAAGAACAAGAAACTGTCCTAAAGCGTACAGACCCTTTACAGGCACCGCTCGCATTGCAATCCATAACTGATTTATTTCCAATAATTTACCGCAATCGTATCCGTGGCATGGAAGTTGTATATATCCCCGATAATCGTGAGATACCAACCGGGATCGTGGGCCGTTATCGCGCTGGTTCTGCTAGCCGTTTTGTCGACGCCAGCACCTGCCCAAGTCGACCTCATATGCCCAGGTTGTGAAGCGGCTTCCGTGCTCCGTCTCTCCGAGGTCCTCGACCTCGTTTTCGGAACGCTCCTCCGGCAAGGCATCGCCCTCTTGATTGTGGGCTCGGCGGCGGTCGTAGCGCTCCCTTGGGCCATCGCCGCCGCGGCGGTCGCGATCATTTATGTGCCCCGCTGGCTCAAGCCGGCGCCTTGACATATCGCGTTCCGGCTCGCGAAGCGCGTTTTGAACAAGAGATCAAACGGAGCCGTTTCATCGGAATCGGTTGCCGGGTGAGCTCGCCGGAAGAAGCCGCCGCGACGCTCGACGCACTGCGGCTCGAGTTCCCTGACGCGACGCATCACTGCTCGGCCTACCTGCTGGGGGATCCCCGCAACAGCTCAAATATGCGCGCGGAGGACGACGGTGAGCCCGCGGGAACCGCGGGAAAGCCCGTGTTGAACGTTTTGCAACACAAGAATGTCGGCGACGTGCTCTTGGTGGTCGTTCGCTACTTCGGCGGGATCAAGCTCGGGGCCGGCGGGCTCGTCCGCGCTTATAGCTCGACCGCGAGCGGGACGATGGATGCGCTCGAAAGCGTCGCCGCGGTCGCGGAGCGCGACGGCGTCTTAGCACTCGACTACCCGGACGAGTCGCTCGCCCGGCGAGCGCTCGAAGAGCTCGGCGTGACGATAGTCGGGAGCCAATATGGAGAGCGTGTGGAGCTCTCCTTGCGCATGCCCGAAGATCGGTTCTGCGAAATCTCGCAGTCCCTTCTCGAGCGGACGAGTGGGCGCGCGAAACTCGTTGCGATATAGTTAGACGCTTCGCGCTAGCGTTCCTAGCGTCGAATTGACAGGAAACCAAATGAAGAGCTACCTCCCTTTCGTTTTTGCGCTCGGCACCGCCCTTTGCTGGGGCCTCTACGGCCCGACGCTCGGCAAGGCACGGCTCGCCGACGCCACTCTCTCACCGTTCAAGCCCTATGTCGGGATCGGCGTGGCTTATCTCGTCATCGCCATCGCGGGCGGGCTCATCGGAATGTGGTATAAGGGCGATAGCTTCGAGCCGACGGGGGCCGGTGGGCTCTGGGGACTCGCTGCCGGCACGCTCGGAGCTCTCGGCGCATTGAGTCTCACATTGTGTATGTTCAGCGGCGGCGCGCGCATCCCGCATGCGGTGATGCCCGTCGTCTTCGGTGGAGCTGTGACCATCACGGCGCTCTATACTGTCTATTCGTCCGGGGGTAAGCTTCAGGCCAGCCCTTGGCTTTGGCTCGGCATCGTTGCCATGCTCGCCTCTGTCGTCGTGATTACGATGAACACCCCCCACGCCGCGCCGAGTAGCGGAGCCGATCAGCACAACCAAACACAAAGCGCTGAATCGGAACATTGAGCGGACTGCGCCAACTCTACTGCTGGTTCGATACCGAATATACCCGTCTCGAGCTCGAGACTGCTCAGCTCCTCGAGGTCGCGCTCATCGTAACGGACGCCGAGCTCCGTCCGATCCCGCGGCGACCCGAGGCTATTCCACAGGAGCTTCTGAGGCGTGACGGGTTCACAGCCTGCTTAACGCTGCCGCCCCAAGAAGAGATCTCGGAACACGTGCTCGAGAACTATCAACTTCTTCTCGCGCGCTGCAAGAGTGAGGGTCTTCCAGTCTCCGAGATCGACCGCTATCTTGCGCTATACCTCGACGAATTTCCCGAGACGAGCAGCCAAGACCTGCGATCACGCCCGGTCATGGCCGGCAACAGTATCTATGCGGACTACTTCCTGGCGCGAAAATTTCTACCTGATTTTCTGTCCCATCTGAACTATCGGCATCTTGACGTCACCACGCTGAAGATCGAATGGACGTTTCATCATCACGGTCCGCGATTCGAAAAGATGGGCCACCCCGACAAGATCAAAAAATACTATCGCGGCCAAGACGACATCGTGGGCGACAAGCATGACGCGTACTTCGACGTGCAAGCGTCGATGGCGGAGCTCGCTTATTACCGGTCACAGTTCGAACGCATTAAAGAGTGAAGTGAGAGTGAAATGAGAGTGAAATGAACTTCATCAACGAGCGCCGCGAATCGTCGATACCGCTTCGCCCGATCCAAACGGACACACTCTCGAGCTGGCTCGAGACTCAGCCCGCCGCGGTGAAACGGTGGGTCGAGAGCGTGGGGTTCGAAGCGGGCGCCGGACGGAGTCTGGCGATCCCGGACGAGGAGGGCAATATTCGCGAAGTACTCCTGGGCGTCGGCGATAGCTTGTGGGACTGGTCGACGCTTCCAAACGAGCTTCCCGCCCATGCTTACCACATCGATTCTGCGCTCACACGGGACGAATCGAACTGCGCCGCGCTCGGTTGGGCGCTCGGCACGTACCGCTTCGATCGCATGCGGGCCTCCGATAACAAAAAGCGCGGCGAGCTCGCATGGCCCGAAGGATGCGATCGTTCCCATGTGGAATCCACGGCCCGTGCGACGTTTCTCGTGCGCGATCTCATCAACACTCCCGCATCCCACATGGGACCCGCCGAGCTCGCCGAATCTGCCAAAGCCGTGGCGGATGACGGTGGCGCAACGATTCACATCCTTGTCGGCGACGAGCTCCTCGAAAAAGGATATCCCGCGATCCACGCCGTTGGTCGCGCCGCGGCGACCGACCGCGCCCCGCGTCTCATCGATTTCACTTGGGGGGACGCCGAAAGTCCCAAGGTGACTCTGGTTGGTAAAGGCGTGTGCTTCGACAGCGGCGGGCTCGATTTGAAGCCGGCCGCCAGCATGAAGATCATGAAGAAGGACATGGGCGGTGGCGCGCACGTCCTCGGGCTCGCGAGCATGATCATGGACGCGAATATTCCCGTTCGTCTGAGGGTGCTCGTCCCTGCGGTCGAGAACAGCGTGAGCAGCAATGCGCTGCGACCACTCGACGTCGTACCCACCCGCAAAGGCATCAGCATCGAGATTGGCCATACGGATGCTGAAGGTCGTGTCATTCTCGCGGACGCGCTCGCAGAGGCCACGAGCGACGAGCCCGACTTGATCGTGGACTTCGCGACACTGACGGGCGCTGCTCGAGTGGCCCTCGGCGCCGAGCTCCCGGCGTTCTACACGAACGATGACGACGTAGCCAGAGCACTCGACAAGTGCGGCACCCACGTGTCGGATCCACTCTGGCGCATGCCGCTATTCAAGCCCTACCGCAAGCTCATAGACGGCAAAGTCGCCGATATCACGAACGCTACCGACACGGCTCTCGGAGGCTCGATCACCGCCGCCTTGTTCCTGCAAGAGTTCGTCGAGCCCGAGATAACGTGGGTGCATATCGACCTCATGGCGTGGAACACGAGCTCGCGCCCTGGACGACCGGAGGGTGGTGAAGCGATGGGGATGCGCGCGGTTTACGCTCTCATCGCCGAGCGTTTCACATGAGCAAGCGTGCTCGCCCTTACCTCGACAGGCGCTCCGTCGTCACGCGCAGCCGTAACTTCTCCGATATCGGTCACATTAGAGAGCTTGGCAAAAGCTTCGCCGACCCGGTCCGCTGGCAGGCCGAATAAAAGCCCTCCCGAAGTCTGTGGATCGAACAGAAGCTCGAGCCGAGGATGTTTTTGCGCGTCTGGACGGATGATGATGCCCTTCTTGGCCTTCTCGTTCTCCGGATGGAACGTGCTGCGGAACCCCTGCGCCAAGAGCTCGACGGTTCCAGGGAGCGCGGGGATTTGCGAAACGTCGAGCACCGCGCTGACGCCGCTCGCGCGCAACATCTCGGCGAGATGCCCCAAAAGCCCGAAGCCCGTAATGTCGGTGACCGCTTTCGCACCGAGCTCGGCGGCGATCCGCGCAGCTTCAGCATTGCTCGACAGCATCGCATCGATCGTCGCTTGAAGCCAGAGCCCGGACACGCGACCTTGCATGTCGGCATGGAGCAAGACGCCTGTCCCGAGACTCTTGGTGAGCAAGAGGCGGTCGCCAACCTCCAAACCATCGATAGCGAGAAGGCGCTCACCGGCATAGCCGTCGATGGTGAAGCCGACGATGAGCTCCGTCGCCGTCGTCGTATGGCCACCAAGTAGCGTAATGCCTGCCGGATCGAAGACGGCTCGCGCTCCTGCAAGCACTTGATACAGAAATTCCTCCGCTTGATCGGGCGGCGCGTCCTTGGGTATGGCGACGATGGCGAGCGCGTAGCGAGGCTCAGCCCCGGTGGCGTAGAGATCGGAGACCGAATTGATAGCGGCGACGCGTCCCACGAGATACGGGTCGTCGAAAAACGCGCGGAAGGCATCGACACTCGACACGATGAGATCGCCTTTGGGGGTCTCGTAAGCGGCGGCGTCGTCCGGCTCTTCGAGTCCGAGCTTCACCGTCTCGTCCGAGCTATGTTTGTCGAGCCGGCCGAGCGCGCGCTCGAGAACGCTCTGGCCGACTTTCGCCGCGCAACCGCCGCAAAGCATCTCCATCTCTTTCGACATGTCCGGAAGCTGTTCGAACGCTTCGGTCATGGCCCCTTCACGATTCAAGACCTGGAAGCGCGTCATGAAGCGGCGATCGATCCAGTCCTTGAGATCCATCACCCACTTGCCTTCGAACGAGCGTCCCCATTTCGCGCCGAGCGCGGTTCCGTCGCCGAGATTCAAGAGCGTGAGAAAATCTCCCTGCGGCCGATAAGCTTTGAGCGGCCGGCCCGCGATCCGCGCGCGAAGATTGTCGATCAGATAGGGTCCTTGTCGCACCGCGTAGACCCCCGCTTTGGGCGTCTTCGGGTAGTCGTTCATCGTGGCGCAATCGCCGGCGGCGAAGAGATCGTCATAGCCTTCGACTTGGAGCGTCGACCGCGTGCGGATGAACCCGCGGTGCTCGACAGGAAGTCCGGAGGCGCGCGGGAGTAGATGGCCCACGGCGCCTGTTACCCAGACGAGTGCGTCACAGGGCATCGTCTCGCCGTCCTCGAAGATGACGCTCTGTGACGTCGCCTCCCGAACGCGGCGGTTCGGGACGATGGCGATGTGCCGCGTCTCGGCGTTCCTATAGACGCGGTCGAGGAGGCCCTGCGGATAACCCGCGAGCACCTGGTCGAGCGCGTGTACGAGGGTCATCTGGATCGTCGGGTCGTCGCGCGCGCCGACACGCTCCCATAATGTGAACGCGAGCTCCACGCCTCCCGCTCCGCCTCCGACGACGACGATGCGAAAAGGCATTCCCACGTCTCGTCTCCGGACTTTCTCGACGAGGGCGTCGGTCCGCCGGACGAGCTCCGCGATGGGTCGCGTAGGGACAGCGTGCTCGCGAATTCCAGGCAAGTCCAGCCCGGCCACGGTCGAGCCGATATCCACCGAGGCGACATCGTAAGGAATGGGCGGGCGTCCTTCGAGATGCACGAGGCGTTCTTTCGCATCGATGCGGGTCGCGGCCGACAAGATGACCCGAGCCATCGCGCGCCGCGCGAGCGGGACGACGTCGATCTCGAGCTCTTCGGCGCGGTATTGGCCGGCGACGAATCCGGGCACCATACCGGAGTAAATGGCGACAGGATGGTCGACAACGACGGTCAAGTGTGTCGAGGGTGGAGGCTCCATCGCGAAGCGGCGGATCACTTGCACGTGTGTATGGCCGCCTCCCACGAGCACGAGCTCGGTCCGCGGGTAGTTGGTTTTTAGCTTCGACAAAACGCGCCCTATTGTATCGCTCTCGAACGATAATCGTCCGCATAGCGAGCTATTTATGGGCGCGGCGCGCAGCCCAGATCAGACCCATGGAGGCGCTTCGCGAAGACTGAGTTAATCTACGCCTTCATGGCGTATCCCCCAATCCCGTACGCCGAACTCGAAACGATGTTCCTCGATGTCGGGAACACCCTCGTCTCGATGGACTATGCCTGGATCGCGGACGAGCTCGCGAAACGCGGCGTCGTCGTCCCGTTCGATAGGCTACAGCGTGCGGAGGCGGCGTCACGACCCACCATATCGCGGTCTATCGTAGGTCACGCATCGACCGAGGGTCTCACCACGCTCGAGCTTTATTTGAACACGATCCTCACGAAGCTCGGCGTCGCGCCCGAACGAAGAGCGGAGCTCGTTCGCGAGCTCGTACCTGTGTTTCGCGGTCCGGGGCGAGAGAAGCTCTGGAGCTACGTGCTGCCAGGCGTTCCAGAAGCGCTCGAAGAGCTGCGTGCGCTCGGCTTGCGCCTCGTCGTCGTCAGCAATTCCGACGGTTCCGTGGAACAGGTCCTCGTAAACCTTGGGCTGCGCCCCTATCTCGAGCGGGTGTTCGATTCTCACATCGTCGGCTACGAGAAACCCGACCCGCGTTTCTTCCAGCACGCGCTCGATGAGACGGACGCGAACTCGGCGACGACCTTGCACATCGGAGATATCTACGCCGCGGACATCGAGGGGGGCCGTGCCGCGGGCGTTCACACCGCGCTCGTCGACCCTTTCGACGACTGGGAAGGCGTGGACTGCACACGGTTCCGCGATCTGACGGAAGCCTCCAAAGTCATCCGAGAGGCCCGAAGCTGAGTGCCCCATTCGTGCTAACGTGTCGGCCATGAAACCAGTGTGGATCCTGACCATGGTTTCCTCACTCATTTGGGCCGCGCTCGACGCATCGCAACAAAATCCCACTGCCTACGTCGCCTTTGAAAAACACGACAAGCTCTCTTCCGAAACCGCCGCGACTTGGCGGACTCGGCGCGGGATGTCCGCGAAAAGCTTCGCGACCGCGGGATCGAGTCGACCGAGGACCTCGAAGACGCCGACGTGCTCGTTGTGATCCTCGACCGCCGTATCGAGGTCCGTCCGTCCGGTGAGAACGATTGGGGCGGTGCGTTGAAGCAAACGCACTACCAGAGCCGCCTTATTCTGTCGGTGCGCTACGAGACGGGCGCCACCATCGAAGAGTCAGAGGTCGCGCTCGCGGGCGCCTTCGTGACTTGGAAACGCGTCGCAGGCGAGGTCGCCAAGGACGCCGAGAAGTGGGCGCGCGACCACCGCCCCTGGAAATCCGCCCTCTCTCTTCTTTCGAGAAAACCCTGAACTTTTATTTTACCTACAACGTAGGCATTAGGGTATGGTCGCTTCATGATTGGTGGATTCGAACAAATGGTGCTTCTGGCCGCCCTGAGACTCGAAGGCAGCGCCTACGCAGTCACCATTCGCGAAGAGCTCGAAGAGCGGGCCCGGAAGCACGTGGCGCGAGGGGCTCTGTATACGGTGCTCGAGCGGCTTGAATCGAAGGGCTACCTGTCCTCGCGGATGGGTGACCCCACACCGGAGCGCGGTGGCCGCTCACGGCGCTACTACAAAGTGACCACGCTCGGCGTGAATGCGCTGAAGGACTCGAAGGACGCGATCGTGGGGCTTTGGCGAGGCCTGGAATCGGTGCTCGGGAAAATCACATGACGAGCCCCCGCGGCTAGCGGAAGCGCTCCTCGAGCGGCTCGTACCAAGAAACGCTTACGGCGACGCCATCCTGGGAGATCTGAGCGAGGAATACCACGCTCGTGCCGAAAGCCGCTTATCTCGAACGGCCGCGATTTGGTACTGGGCCGTGAGCCTTCGGGTGGGGATCCGGATATTTTGGAACAGAAAGCCGGAGCGACGGCGACAACGAAAAGGAGACCGTCCGATGACGACATTGATACGAGACTTGCAGCATGCCGCGCGCGGTTTGGTCGCGAACCCGACCTTCTCGGTCATCGTAATCGTGACGCTCGCACTCGGGATCGGGGCGAACGTGGCGATTTTTTCCATCGTCGACGCGCTCGTCCTGCCGCCTTTCCCCGTCCCCGAGCTCGATCGTTTGGTGGCGCTTTTCGAGGTCGCTCCCAATTCCAACTGGGATCGAGGCGGTGTCGCGCCGGCGAACTTTCTCGACTGGGAAGCGCGGAGCGAGCATCTCGACAAGCTCGTCGCCAACGAGTGGTGGGACGTGAACATGACCGGAGGGGACAGCCCCAAGAGGCTTCAAGGCTCACTGGTGACGGCGGGCTTTCTCGATATTCTCGGCGTAAAAACCCAAATCGGACGCACGCTTGCGCTCAATGCCTAAAATTTTGGAGCACGCACCGCGGTGCTGAGCCACGCGCTCTAGACGCGACGCTTCGCCGCTGACCCGGACGTCCTAGGCCAAACAATTCTCTTGAATGGCGAGGGCTACGACGTCGTAGGTGTGGCTGAAGGGGGCTTCAACTACCCCTTCGGCACGGAAATCTGGGCGCCCCTCTGGTTCGACGCGGAAACAACAGCCGTTCGAGATAGCCATTACCTTCAGGTGATCGGACAGCTCGCGCCGGAAGCGACCGGTCGAGGACGCACGCGCCGAGATCGACCTAGTCGCCCAGCCGCTCGAACAGGAATATCCGGACACGAATAGCGGACGCCGTATCAATACGATGGCGCTCGGCCACGCGGTCGTCGATATCGGTGCCCCCGCGTTCTTGTTGATGTGGCAGGCGACATCCGTCTTCGTGCTGCTCATCGCCTGCATCAATGTGGCGAACTTGATTCTCCCACGAGGCGCGGAGCGCGAAAAGGAGTTAGCGCTTCACCTCGCACTCGGCGCCGGACGTGGCCGCGTCATCCGCCGGCTGTTGACGGAGAACATGCTCCTGGCACTCTTGGGGACGTTTCTAGCGCTGCCGCTCGCGGGGAGGGGTGTTCGAGCTCATGCGCTCGAATATGCCGGCCCATATCGAGAAATTCGTCGTCGGCTGGGACCAGATCGACCTCGACTGGCATGTCCTGAGCTTTACCGCCATCGTCGCTGTCGCAACAGCACTCGTTTTCGGCCTAATCCCAGCCCTGCAGGCTTCGCGGTCCGACCTCACGGCCGCTCTTCGCGAGGGTGGCCGGGGCCACTCTGACGGCCGCGCCCGCCAGCGCGGGCGCAACATGCTCGTCGTGTTCGAGGTCGCGATGGCGCTGACCCTCTTGGTCGCCTCAGGGCTGAGCATCCAGGGAACGATGCGGATGGCCGATGCTGACCAGGGCTACGACCCAGACGGCGTGATGACGATGGAAATCTCGCTCCCCGAAGGCAAGTACGAAGAAGACGAAGCGCGCCTTCAGTTCTATCGTTCCGTCCTCAGCGACGTGCGCGCGCTTCCAGGCGTCGTAGCCGCGGACGCGGACGCAGTGAACATCCTGCCGCCAAGCGGCTCCAATACCGGCCGCAACATCGATATCGAGGGCAAGCCCGTCGAGAACCCGTCCGAGCGGCAGAGCGCCCATTTCCGTATCGCGACCGCCGGCTATCTCGAGACGATGCGGATCCCTATCGTGCAGGGACGCGCGTTCGGGAGTGAAGACCGAAGTGACACGGCCATGGTGGCGGTTGTGAGCGAGCGGTTTGCGCGGCGATCCTGGCCGGGCGAAGATCCGCTAGGCTGGCGCTTCCGCTACGGGAGGGAAGAAACTTGGCTCAGCGTCATCGGCGTGTCGGGCGATGTGCTCCACGATTGGTTCCTGCAAGAGCCGCAGCCGACCTTTTACGTGCCCATGGAGCAGGCCCCGAGGCTCGGGCTGTTTCTAGCCATACGAACGCTAGGAGCGCCCGAGGAAGTAACCGCGGGCGTACGCGCGCACGATGCGGACTCTCTTGTCGGAGCAACTCATCGGCCTCAAATATGCCGCGACGGTAATGGGGATCTTCGGCGCCATCGCGCTGGTATTGTCCGCAGTCGGGATTTACGGCGTCATGGCTTATTCGGTGAGCCGGCAAACGCACGAGATCGGCCTCCGTGTTGCGCTCGGCGCCGCGCATCACGACGTTCTAAAGCTGACCGTGGGGCGCGCGCTCCGCACCACAGCATTGGGTATCGGCATCGGTCTCGTGCTGGCCCTTTTCATCGGCCGGCTCATGGAGAGCACCCTTTTCGGCGTCGTTCAGCTCGACGGGTTGACCTTCGCTGCGCTCGCAACGACTCTCACCTTGGTGTCGCTTCTCGCCGCCTACGTCCCCGCCCGGCGCGCGCTCGCGGTCGACCCCGCCATCGCACTGCGTGTAGAGTAGCAGCTGAGGAGGAAATTCATGCGAAACCTTACGGTAGCTGCGCTCGCGCTCGTCTTGATTGCTGGCTTTGTCGTTCTCACGGTCGAAGAGACCCGAGGCGCCACCGAGCACAAGTTCATGAACGTCCCGGGCCGTAGTGACAACAATCCTTATAGCAACGCTGTTCTCGTGGGCGACACGCTCTACCTCGCCGGGGCCATCGGCATCGACCCCGCAACCGGGGAGCCGCCGCCGAAGATCGAGGACGAAGTAAAGATCGTCATGGACAGTATGAAGTCACGGCTCGAAATGGCCGGCATGTCCATGAACGACCTCGTGATGGTGAACATCCACTGTCCAGACTTGTCGCTCTACGGCGCGTTCAACGACGTCTACCGCACCTATTTCGACGACCACTTCCCGGCGCGCGCGTTCCTGGGCTCGGGCCCGCTACTAGCGAACGGTCACTTTGAGCTCACGGGCATCGCGGTCAAGCAGTAAAACGCAAAAAGGGGCTCGGCCAAAAGGCCGAGCCCCTTTTTTGATAACGCGTTGTGGACGTTAGGTTAGGTGCGCCGAGGCCTCCGCGCAAGACCGAGCAGACCCGCGCCCATGAGGAGAAGCGTTCCGGGCACAGGCACCGCGCTTGTTGCCATCGGTGTGATTAGGAATTGCCAAGTCCTTGAGAACTCTGTAATGTTGCTTGTGTCCAGCCCAATTAGCAATGTTTGGTCATCTGGCGGAATGATCACAGAAGTGACCCCGCTTGGGTTTGCAGCAACCGCAACCACGCCCGTTTGAGGAATCTTCCCGCTCATTCCCCAGTTAAACCGGTGAACTCCCACGTCACTGCTCCGACCAAACCTGTATCAAACCAGCGTAGGAAGAGGTTGATCGGATCACCACTTGTCGGCGGCAGCGAAAGATAACCGAAGTCGGCTTCATTTGTGTGCGTATTCGGCAATGAAGAGGAGGGGAAGGGGAACTCCCGCTCGTTAGGGCTACTGACGATGGAGGTGGAACCGAAGACCTCCCCAGTGCCGTTCACATCAGTGAACTCGGCGGCAACACTTATGAAGAATTAGCGTCGCATGCGATGGAGTAGCGGTGATGAGGAACCCGATGGCAGTTGCGATAACGAGTAGATGTTTCTTCTGAACCATGACCTCTGTCTCCTTCGATGAAGCGTAACACGCGCGTCGGTTGTCGTTGCTTACGCAATGACGGCACCAGCTAGAGTAGTGTGTTTATAATCAACAGCTTAACGAGTCAAAGCGTCGACGAACCGACGGGAGACGTAAGTTTTTCCGACGCCACGAAAAAAGACACCCTTACAAACACCTTGTTTTCATGAAATTAGCCGCGGTTGCCAGCTCACCGTAATGAGACCCGACACCTTCAACCGAGGACGTCGTTTCGGTACGCATACAGGGCAGGAGAACCGCCGGTATGAAGAAAGAGGACGTTCTCATCATCTTTAAAAAAACCTTTTCGCGTCAGACCGATAAGGCCAGCCATCGTTTTTCCGGTATAGACCGGATCCAGCAATATCCCTTCGATCCGCGCGAGCATTTGCACGGCTTCGGCCATCTCGGGCGTCGGCCGCGAGTACCCGGGCCCAACGTACTCGTCGAAGCACAAAATGGCGTCGCGCGGGATCACTCCGCGGCCGACACGCTCGGCGGTGGCCTCGACGAGGCCGTATACGAGCTCTTCCTGTACGTCCTTCGGTTGCCTGACGTCGATGCCGATGACAGGGATGTCACCATAGAGGCCAGTGACGAGGCCTGCATGCGTTCCCGCGCTTCCGCTCGCGGTGACGACCCGGTCGACCTGAAGCCCCTCTTCGAACGTTTGCATCAGAATCTCTTGAGCGCAGGCCACGTAGCCGGTGGCGCCGATGGGGTTGGAGCCGCCTCCGGGAATGACGTAGGGCTTGCGCCCCGCGGATTCGACTTCGCCAGCCACAGCTTCCATCTCAGCTGCCATGTCCGAGCCCGCGGGGACGACTCGGACCGATTCCACGCCCAGCAAGCGAAATAGAAAATTATTGCCGCTCGCGTCTTCGGAATAGCTTCCCGGCACCCGCTCTTCCAGCACGAGGCGACATTTCATCCCCTCTTTCACTGCAGCAGATAAGGTCAGCCGGCAATGGTTGGATTGGACCGCGCCGCACGTAACGAGCGTGTCCGCGCCTTGGGCCAGAGCATCGGCGACGAGGAACTCGAGCTTGCGGGTTTTGTTCCCGCCGGCGGCGAGGCCGAGCAGGTCGTCGCGCTTGATATAGATGGTCGGGCCACCGAGCTCGGCGGAAAGTCGCGTCAGTTTTTCGATCGGGGTCCGGCCGTTCGTGTACCGGCGGCGCGGAAATCGGGCAAGGTTCATCGTTCCTCCTAAAACCCGCATCTTATCCGAAAGCCGAACGCGTCTCCTTATTCGTAATGGAGCGCTCGCACCGGGCTCACGCTCGCGGCCCGCCGTGCCGGGATGTAGCTCGCTAGAGCCGCGACCCCTAGAAGAAACAAGGACAGGACGGCGAAGGTCGCCGGGTCATGATTCCCGACGCCGAACAGAAGCGCCGTCATCAACAGTGTTGCCGCCCATGCCCCGACCAGGCCAAAGGCCACGCCGATGGCAGCGATGCGCATCCCCTGAGCGACGACCATGCGGCTTACGCCGGAGCGATCGGCGCCGAGCGCCATGCGGATCCCGATCTCGCGCGTCCTTTGGCTGACGATATAGGAGATAACCCCGTAGATGCCGACCGCGCCGAGCACGAGCGCGACACCGGCAGCAATAGCCAGAAGGATCATCGTATAGCTCGTGCGCGCCACGGACTGGGCAACGATGGCCGCACCGGTGCGCATGCTGATGAGTGGAAGCCGCGCGTCGAGAACCCAAACCTTCTGCCGTGCCGCGGCTGCGAGCGAGGTCGGCTCGACTTCGGTGCGGATCGCGACGCTCATCGTGCGCACGACCCAGTCTCCGAAATCACCTCCTAGACCGACCACGGGGTAGTAGATCATCGTTGGCAGCTCCGCGCTGAGGCCGTCGTCTCGAACGTCGCCCACGACTCCCACGATCGTGTACCAGCGGGCATCCTCACTCGGGAGCCCGGGTGTGACGCGCCTCCCGATGGCGCTTGCCTCCGGCCAAAACTGATCGGCAAAATTCGCGCTCACAATCACGGTCCCGGTTTGCTGCTCGTGATCGCGCGGCTCGAAAAGACGCTCTTCCCGAAGAGCGATCTGTAGCGGCTCGAAATAGCCCGGCGTCGCATAGTTGGTGCGCACGATCGGCGGCAACTCGTCCGGCTGCAGCGGAAAATCTTCCAGCACCGAGCCGTTGTTGCTTTGGCTATCCGTCATGGGCAGATTCGAGATGGCGCGGACTCGTGTCACGCCCGGAAGTGACGCGAGCTCCGCCATCAGACGCGGATAAAACGCCGCGGCATCCTGAGCCTCGGTGTAGTTGACGCGGGGCAGGGACAGGCGCATGGTCAACAGCCCGTCTTCTTCGAAAGCTGGATGCACGTTCCTGAACTCCCAAAACGACCGCGCCATAAGGCGGGACCCGTCAGGAGCACGAGGGCGAGCGCGACCTGCACCACGACGAGCGTGCCCCGGACGAGATGGGTCTCACGGCCGGCGGAGGCTCGGAGACTTCCGGCGTTAATTGCGCTGACGAGGTTTGGCCGGCGATAGCGCAAAACAGGAATGAGGCCAAAGACAACGCCGGAGAACAACGAGAGGCCGGCGGTGAATAGAAGCACTTCTGGGTGGAGCCCGAGCTCGTCGAGTCGAGGGATATTGTCGGGGCTGAGGGCGACGAGTCCGCGGAGCGCCAGATAGGCGAAGCCGATGCCGAAGATCCCACCGAGCACGGCGAGCGCAAGACTCTCGGTCAAAAAGAACTGCACATTGTCTCCCCGGCTCGCACCGAGTGCGGCACGTAAGGCGATCTCTCTCTGACGACCTTCCGCGCGCACGAGAAAGAGGTTGGCGACGTTCGCGCATGCAATCAGGAGCACGAAGCCGACCGTGCCGAGAAGAATCCAGAGAACTTGCGAGATGCCCCCCACAACATCTTCGAGAAGTGGCGAGATATAAGGGACGAGCTCCGCACTCTCGATGAGCCCCACGGTGAGCTCGGCCGGATAGATTTCGGGGAGCTGGTAGAGAAGGCGATTCAGCTCTTCGTTTGCCGCTTTGACGCTGACGCCCGGCTTCAACCGTCCCACGGCTTCATAGCTGAAGTTGACCCGTCCGAGATCCTCCGGCGCAATCACGTGCGGGATCCAAATCTCGGTGTTCTCGCCTGAATAGTTGAACCCGGCGGGCATGACGCCGATGACGTTCCATGTCGTCCCGTTCAGACGAAGGCTCCGGCCCAGAATATCGGGATCGGCTCCGAAGCGGCCGCGCCAGAACTCATAGCTCATGATGGCTACTTGCAGTGCGCCCGGATCATCCTCTTCCTCGGTAAAGGTGCGGCCGAGAAGTGGGGATACGCCGAGCACTTCGAACAAAGACGCCGTGGCTGCCCCGGTTTCGACGCGGACAGACTCCCCGATTTCCGTCAAGCTCATCGAGAAATCGCCGTCCGCCATACCGACTTCCGAGAAAGATTCCGCTAGCTCGCGATAAACGCTATAGGTCGAGTTGGACTGTTCGATTTGGGGGATGCCAATCCCGTGGCCGTTATGCCAGAGCCCATAGAGCTCTTGCGGCCGCTCGAACGGAAGCGGCGTGAGGAGCACCGAGTGCACGACGCTAAAAATAGCGGTATTGGCGCCGACCCCGAGGGCGAGGGTCAAGATCGCGATCGCGCTGAAACCCGGGCTCCTCAGAAGTTTTCGCCAGACGAGACTGAGCTGTTGGCTAATAGGCATCACGCAAAATCAAACGAAAAAAAACACCCAAAGGTTCCCTCGAAGAGAGAGCGTGGTCAGGGCCGGCGGATCCGCATGGCACGCCCCGCTTCTTCGGGCACAGGATGCTCGCGATGCTCTTCGTGCAGCCTCGAGAGCGCTTCAAAGACCTCGTCGGGGAGCTTCGCGGAGCGCCGGCGGCGCATGTCGATGAAGATCGAAAGATGCTCGCAGGTGGCGGCGAGGTAGTCTTCCTCCGCGTGATACATGCGTAGAAAGTAATGCGCCCGCTTCTCGTCGATATCGAGGAGTTGCAGCGTCACGCGGATCGGGTCGCCGAGCTTAAGCTCGCGTTGGTACGTCAAGTGATCTTCGAGCGCGAACATCGATCCCGACTCTCGTGAAAGATAGTCCTCTCCGAGCCCGAGAGACTCGAGGAAGCGATCCGTCGAGCGGTCGAAAGCCATGTGGTAATAGGCAACGTTCATGTGGCCGTTATAGTCGACCCATTCGTCCTCGACCTTTCCCGTCCAAAGCTCCATCATTCACCCGATTCTATCCGCCGTAAGCCGTGATAGAAATCGAGGTGCAGTAGCAGGAGGTCTCATAAAAAAAGGAATCGGTCGTCGTCAGTTTCTCGGAACCACCCTTGCTCTCGGCGCAAGCACGGCGCTTCGAGCTCAGGAATCACCCGACGAAGTCGCGCAGTCTCTCGAAGACAACATCTACACCCGCCTTCTCGGAGTCCGGCCCCATATCGGCGCGCATGAACATATCTCCCGCTTGAGCGGATCGCGCATGACGCCGGAGGTCATGGACGCCATGCGCGAGGCGAACCGTTCCTTCGTCGAGATGAACGAGCTCAACGATGCGGCAGGAAAGCGCGTCGCCGAGCTACTCGGCGCCGAAGCCGCGATGGTGACCGCAGGCGGCTTCTCGTCCATGATCCTTGGCGCGGCGGCCTGTTTGACGGGAGGGGATCTCGAGAAAGTGGACGCGCTTCCTCACCCTGCTTGGCCGAGACGAGAATGTCTGAACCAAACGCGCCACCGCTTCAGCTACGATCGTGCTTATCGCGCAGCAGGGATGACGATTGTGGAAGCGGAAACGCGCGACGCGCTCGTCGCGAAGATAAGCGGGAACACCGCGATGATCGCGGCGCTCGCGGCTGTCGAAGAGCAGCGTGAATTTGGTCCGCCGAAACCCAGGAAGCGCGCGCTTCCCCCGGGAGATTCCGTCCTGATGCCGGACGAGCTCATCGCCATAGGAAAAGACAAAGGCGTACCCGTGCTCGTCGATATGGCTTCCGATCTGCCTCCGGCGTCCAACTTGACGCGGTGGGTGAAAGCGGGCGCCCACCTCGTCGTGGTGAGTGGCGGCAAAGGCCTCCGCGGCCCGCAATCGACAGGCATCCTCGCGGGGCGCAAAGACTTGATCGAAGCTGCCCGGCTCAACGCCGCACCGAACGGCAATATCGGGCGCGGTATGAAAGTCGGCAAAGAGGAAATTATTGCGCTCGTTGTCGCGCTCGAGGCTTATGTGAAGCGCGACCACGATCGAGACATTCGCACGTGGAACGAAAGAGCGCGATGGCTCGCGAACGAGCTTCAGAACGTTCCAGGATTGACGGCGGAGTACGCCGTCAACACGAAAGGCTATGACGATATCGATCTCAGCTGGGACGAAAAGCTTATCCCGTTGACGCATGCTGAGCTGCGTGAGCAGCTGATGGCGGGAAGCCCCCGCATGACCTATGACGGCACAACGATTCGTGTGAGACAGATCACGGACGGCGGGATGCGTGCCGTGGCGCGTCGTCTTCGTGAGGTTTCCGAGGAACTTTGACGCTCCCACGTCGTATATCTCGACGTGAAGCTAATGATAATGCTCTTACTCGCGGCCTCGTCCGAGGTTCATTTCACTCAATGGATCGGCCGAGAGGGCGCTCCCCTACCTTTTACGAGCGACGCCGAAATCGAAGATTTCTTGCGCGCGGCCGATATCGTTGCATTGAAGGAGCTCGAGGGAACGCGCAACAAGCCCCTCAAGCTCACCCTGTCCAAGAACGGGGTCGAAGCGCGGGCGATCTTTCGCACTGTCGACAAGAAGCGCTCGAGCGCGCGCGTGGGGAACGTCACCATCCGTGATTACCATGACAGCTATATCTATGAATGCGCGGCCTATAAGCTGAGTCGTCTGCTCGATATCGACAGTGTTCCGCCGTGTGTTCTGCGCACGATTGACGGCCAGAAAGGCTCGGTGCAGTTATGGGTCGAACAAGCGACGACGGAATTCCAGAACCGATATGACGTGGACGGCCCAAAAGCGCCCGAGCGCTGGCCGAGCGTCTTCGACACGATGCGCGTTTTCGACGCGCTCATCGACAACTTCGACCGCCATTCTGGAAACGTTCTCGTCGACAGCCACGATCGCATATGGTTCATCGATCACACACGCTCGTTCCGTCTCTACACGAACGCTCCGAAGCTCGAGCTAGCGGCGGGTCGTAATCCGGACTTGATACGCGCGCTTCGGTTACTCGATAAGAAAGAACTGGAAGTATTGAAGCCTTTCGTGAGCTTCCGCCACATCGCCGCCCTCATGCGCCGTCGCGGCCAAATTCTAGAGCAGTTGACCGTTACCGAAAGCGCCGGCCAATAGCCGTCAAGACGTCGTAGTAACCTGGCCCGATGGGCTATAGTCGCGCTCAGGAAATATGAGCCAAACGATATTGGTCACCGGCGGCGCCGGGTTCATCGGCAGCGGCTTCATTCACTATCTCACGACCGCACATCCCGACTGGTCGATCCTCAATCTCGACAAGCTGACCTATGCCGGGAATCTCGAGAACCTTCGCGAAGTCGAAGACCGGCCCAACTATCGTTTCATCCAGGGCGACATTTGTGACCGGGAGACGGTCAACCCGCTCGTTGCCGAAGCCGACTGCGTCGTGAACTTCGCCGCCGAAACGCACGTCGATCGCTCGATACACGACGCCGGCGACTTCATCATTACGGACGTGTTCGGAACCTACGTCCTGCTCGAAGCGTTTCGCGCGGCGGATCGCCCCAAGCGTTTCGTTCAGGTCTCGACAGACGAAGTCTACGGCTTTATCGAGACGGGCTCGGCGCGCGAGACCGACATTCTCGCGCCGCGCAATCCCTATTCGGCGAGCAAGCTGGGCGCCGATCGCCTGGCTTATTCCTACTTCGTCACCTACGGTGTTCCCGTGATCGTGACACGGGCATCCAATAATTACGGGCCCCGTCAATATCCCGAGAAAGTGATCCCGCTCTTCGTGACGAACGCGCTCGAAGACCGTCCGCTGCCGCTATACGGAGACGGCCTGCAGGTGCGCGACTGGCTCCACGTCGATGATCACTGTCGCGCGATCGATGTTGTGCTAGAGCACGGCATCGACGGCGAAACCTATAATATCGGCGGCGGGCACGAGCTCACCAACCTCGAGCTGACGAAGACCGTCCTCGCACTCCTTGGAAAACCCGAAAGCCTCATCCAGCCCGTCGCGGATCGCCCGGGCCACGACCGCCGCTATAGTGTGGACACCGAAAAGCTGCGCGGTCTCGGATGGAAACCAGAGATTCTCTTCGCGAAGGGCCTCGAGGAAACCGTTCGGTGGTATCGCGAGAACCCGGAATGGTGGCAGGTGATCAAGAACAAAAGCAAGGAGTATCGTGCCTTTCAGAAAAAGCACTACGGCACACCCTAACTCCGCAACCCCCGCTTTGTTGGTGGTAGCTACAGCCAACTCGCTGAACCCGAAATCTTCACGGGTCGTCATCGACGACGTCGCCCGCCTCGTAGTCCAAGAACTGATGCGCGAGCGCATTGTTCAGTAGTAGTCAATATGTCCAGCTGAGCGAATTGTCTAGTTGCTCGCCGTCTTTCAGGGTAAGGTCACCGTCAAGATAACGGGACCGTTCTCGTGGGCTGGCGAGCATCGTCCCGACACCGAATAGAGCACGTGCTTTCACGGGCGTCGACATGGGCAATATCGAGGGGCACGGCGCCCCCGTTTTCTTGCCCGCCAAGGACCAGGCGAGACGCAGGCTCGTCGCGTCCAAAGCTTGGTTGCTGCGATTTACGAGACGGATCTCGAGCACGTAACTTTCGCCCAGCGCGACTTTGTCCGGGCTCAGCTGGATCAGAAGATGGGCGGGGTTGGCAGGAAGCGAGGTGGCCTGGTGGACCTTTTCGTCTTCGACGACGAAACCGCGTACTTCGCTCGCTGCCACCGTCGGGTCTCCGAAAAGCGTTTCGCCTAGCCGAAATCGCTTCTCCGGGCTTTCGATGAGCCGGCTTGCCTCGGACGGGTCACGCTCTTCGATAGCAACGAGTAGATCCGAGCGTTGACGGACCAAAGCGCCTGATTGGCCTCGCGGAGCGCCGCGAGGTCATTCTTGGGGTCGCGGACGGAGGCGATCTTTTTGTGGGCTTCTTGAATGGCCGTTAGATCCCGTGTGGCGGCATTTCGAATCGCCGTCAGCTCCCGCTGCTGCCGGGCAAGGTCGAGCGACAGTGCTCGCGTCCTCGTGTGGGAGTCTTCGTTGACCGCCGAGACGTCGCGCTTCAGCTCCCACATCTGGTCGGCGAGTCGCCAGCCGTCAAAGCCGACCAGCCCCACAGACACGAGCGCGCTGAGACCGATCACGGAGAGGGCTACCACGAGATAGACGTGATTCCGCCGCAGCTGACCTTTAAGCTCCGTAATCTCTTGTTCTAGCTTACTCAAGAATATGGCTCCAGCGTGGGGCCTATTGTGGAAGGTTCAGTTTATGGTTGCAAGCTCGCCGAATGGGTTCGGTTCGCTGCTGCCAGCTTCCCGCTACCCCGCGCTCCTCTCTCTAGCTGGCGGTCGTCATCGAGTCCTGAGAGATGGGTAGCCGATAGCAGGTAGCCGAGAGCGTTATTCACGGCTGCACCGAGTAGCCAGGGCGAGCTCTCACCTCGTCGGGCCCAAAGCCGTCCACTTCGACGCGGACTTCGTGCCAGCCGGGGAGTGGCACGCCTCGCGGCTGATAACCGATGAGATAGCGGTTCTTCATCTCGGCGAGGATGCTGAGATAGATCGCGCGGAGCTCAGAGGTCGACTCCGCGGACCACTCTCGGCCGCCGGTCGCTTCCGTCAAATCAGAGAGGTACTTTGCCGCGATCACCGTCTTGTTCCGTGTGCGCGCGCGACCGGAAAGCGACCTCGACGCGATTTGCGGCGTCGTGACGGCAACGACATGAATCACGACGGGAGCACCCCGAACCTGCTCGAGCACCTCGGATGTCGTGAGCCAACTCGTGTTCTCGAGACCATCACTGAAGACGAGCACTAGCGGTCGTCCCGGGCTCCCATGGAGAAGCGACAGCCCAGCGAACAAGGCGTCGTTCAGCCCCGTCTCCCCCGCACCCATAGGCTCGTCAAGCGCAGCGTGGATGCGCGCGAAATCTCCGCTCATCGAAGATCCGAGCCGCATGCGACGGGTGAAGCTGACGAGACCGACTTCGTCTCGTGGATCGAGTCCGTCGACGAAAAAGTGTGCCGCCGCTCTGAGATCGTTGACTTTCTCACCGGATACGCTCCCGCTAATATCTAGAAGCAGCATCGTGCTGAGCGGCGTGACGTCCTTGGTCACAAGATCTAGACTTTGACGAACGCCGTTATCGAAGACCGTAAACCGTGACGCATCGATGTCGGCTGCAGGTTTCCCGTCTCGTGTGACGTACACGTCGATATAGACGGCGTGGACGTCGAGATCGAAACTGTAGATGCGGGGCGATTCCTGGGGCGCAGACCACAGAGCCGCGAGTGCAAACAGGAGACCGCTCAAGCCTACCGCACCTTCTCTCGAAGCTCACGGAATTGCGCCGCCAAGGCGTCGTGGTCACCTTTGATATAGAGCCACCATCCGTCGCGCTCCGCGGGGACGGCCCCTTCCGCAAAGAACGATTCGACGATTTGACGCGCTCGCTCGGGCCGGCCGCTTCGCCGGAGTGCAAACCCCAACGCCATCGCCGCCGGTTGGCATAGCGGGTCCACAGCAACCGCGGCCTCGAAGTGTCTCAGGGCGAGTGCGGAATCGCCGCGCTCCTCGTAGAGGTCGCCGAGAAGAAGGTTCCCCGGGAGCAGCAGCCGCACATCATCGGTCAGAGAAAGACTCTTCTCGATCTCCTCGATGGCTTGCTCCGGTTTTCCCGAGAGCTCGAAGACGCGGCCGAGACGGAGATGAGCCTCCGCATGGCCAGGCTCTCGCTCGAGCACCGAGCGGAAAGTATCTTCGGCAAGTGCGACCGCCTTGTCACTTCCCAACCACCCAGCCACTTCGTAGGCGGAGCCCGCTTGAATCGCAAGAACAAGATCGTCTGGAAAGAGAGCGCGCGCTTTCTCGAGATGCGGGATCGCGCTCCATGGACGCATGAGCGTTTGAAAGTGTCGGGCGATCCATAGACGCCACGACCGCACGAACGCCGTGTCTTTCAGTCCTTCCAAGAGTCGCTCGGCTTCCAAGAGATGGACACGCTCTTTCTCGACGACTTCCACGGCGACTTCCGTATGAAGAAGGATCGCCGCTATCTCGAGCTCAACGTCCGGAAGTTCCGACCCGTCGAGCGCTGCTTTAACCTCGTCCACTTCAGCCGCGCGAAGTGTCGCGACCGCGCTGTACGTCGAGCCCGAGCGGTAGCTCTCCACGAGCGCGAGATAATCGTTGGGCGTGAGCGCGAGAAGGCACATCGCGACGAGCCCTTTCATGAGAGAACCCAGGGCGGCCGCTTCACGCTAGCTCATCGAGATATTTCGGAAACATCTTCCGCCACGTGACCCAGTCGTGGTGCCATTCGGCGCCCCAGGAATCGACACGGTTCGGAATGCCCTTCCCGCCCAGAAGCTCCGCCATCCGCCAGGACTCCTCGATGTCCTCGGCCTCGCCTTCCCCAGAAGCCAGAAGCACGAAACGTGATCTGAGCGTCTCGAGAAGCTCTCCTTCGAGATCGGGAAGGAAATGGAGGGGCGAGGAGAAAAGCCTGTCCTCCGTCGCCTCGGCTCGCAAGAAGCGATCGAGATTGTGGGTCCCGCTCAAACACACGGCATGGGTGAACGCGTCCGGGTAGCGGGCCAAAACCGCCAGTGCGTTGAACGCGCCAATCGAAGATCCCGCGGTGATGATACCGATATCCGGGGACCGACAATCTTCCCGAATCGCGGGAACGAGCTCGTGGTACACGAACTGCTCGAACTGATTCTGAACCCACATGCGGTGCTGCGGCGTTCCCTCTTCCGTCAAAAGCGACTGGCCGGCAACGCTGTCGCAGGAAAAGATCTTCACGCGACCCGCTTCGAGAAGAGGGCCCAGAGCGTCTATGACGTGGAAGCGCTCGATCTCCTCCGCATCACCGCCCGCCGTCGGGAACAGGAGCACCGGCGTTCCCATCTCGCCCCAGCGCACAACAGCCACGTCGGCGCGGACGCGCTGTGAGTACCAGCCGCTCCTGAGCTTCGTCACCTATTCGTAAACCATCCAAAGCGGGCCGGGAAAGAGCCACGAAAGCCCTTCGCGCATGCGGTCGCGCCAATTCTCCCAGTTGTGCCCATCCCGCGCTTCGACGTAGCGGAGCTCCATTCCCGTTTTCTGCAGGAACGGAACGAGCGATCGATTCTCGTAGATATTTGCTTCATAGGTCCCGCAACTGATGAAGACTTTTTCGCTCACGGATTTGGGCTTCTCGCGAAAGGAGTTCATGAACTCCACCACGGGATCGAAGGCAGAACCACGCTGATGCTCACCGATGTCGCTGAACGCGAACGAGCCCGATTGCAGAAGAAGACGTCCGTAAAAACCCGGATAGCACCAGGCTGTCGCGAGCGAAGCCACTGCGCCAAAACTCGCGCCCATGAGTCCGCGATGGCGCGGCTGCTTCAGAAGGGGAAGCTCCGATTCGAGAAACGGGACGAGCTCCTCCGTGAGGTAGCGGGCGTGGGGCTGATGGTTCGCGTATTCGGTCAAGCGCTTTTCCGGATGGGTGAGCGCCACGATCATGCCCGGGATCTCGAGTCGATAGATCAAGTTGTCGAGCACGGTCTTCATGCCCGAATATTTCAGATATTCCGGTCCATCGTGAACGACCAGCAACGGATAGCGCCGCGTCGTCCGGAATCGCGCCGGCAAATAGAGCACTACTTTTCGTGCGCTTCCTACCGCGTGGCTGTCGAAGACCATTTCTTTGAGCGTGCCCGGGCGCGCCTCCGGGTCGGGCTGGGCCCATTCCGGTATCTCGTATCCCACGGTATGGCACACCGAGTTCTGGCCGAACGGATCCGAGGCTTTGTGAGGGTTGAGCGGGTCGAGCAACCATTCCAGTTTTCCGTGATGGGTTCTCTGAAGCTTGTACTCGATGCGTGAGTCCGGCGGAAGCTCCATGACGAGATACCACAGGTCCGTCCCTACGACGTGCTTGAACTGTTGGGACGAAGGAAGGCCGTAGATCCAATGCCCGAGAAAGACAGCTTCCGCGGGTCCTCGGTAGACGAACGTTGTGTACGACCCTTCGACGAGCGGAAATTCGTGCGACTCGATGAATGCGTCGATCTCCATGCGCGTCGGTTTCTGGTCAGAGACGCCGTGGATCGCGAGCTCGCGCTCGGTGATGTCCTCTCGCTCTCGCGTTACCACGATGTCACTTTCTCCACAGTGCCGTTCGGGCTGAGACGAAGCACTCCTTCTTCTGCCGAGAACGTCTCGCCATTGAACGCGACGCAGTCGCCGTCCCCCATGACGATGCAATAATCGGGAAGGAACCGGCTCGCAAACGAGGCGACCCCATCCTCCTCACTCAAATCGAGTCGCTTCTTGCCGTCGGGAAGCGCCACCAGTCGGGGGCAGAGACCGAGCCCTTCCTCCATGACCTCGGCATTGCCTGGGCCCTGCGGTGGATGGTCGTGAAAGAGCACCACCCGCTCGGTGAGCACCATGGCGCCCGCAGACCAGGCGACGATCGTCTTGTCTCGAGCAAGCTCTTTCATCCCGAAGAGACGAAGCCGGTTGAGAAGAACCGCGACATGGCCGCCGGTGATGACAAGCGCTGGCGCACCCTCGAGAATCGTGCGGAGCTCCTCGCGCTCGCGTGCGATCACTTCCCGCTCGAGAGGCTTCAAGGCAGTCTCGAACTCTCCTCGAATATCGAGAATGCGCTGCAAATGCCAGGCGTCGAGCTCCCGCAGTTGCTCGATCGCATGTTCTTGTTCCGGACGCAGCAGCTCTTCGTGCCCTTCGGCCTTCAGAAGGCGCCGGACGCTCGCGACGACGTAGGAGAGGCGCAAGTCGTAAAGCCCTTCGACCTCCCTCAGCTTGTGCTGCATTTCACGGTGGGCTTCGCGGAATTCCGGGTCTTCCCGGAACACGCGCTCGGCGCGGCGATAGAGCTCGAGATCGAGCGAGCGGCCGCCGAGATGACCGTCGAGCTCTTCGTCCTCGCCCTCACGCTCCTGCCAACCGGCGGTCACGACGGCGATCGGGCCATCGGCTAGATCGAGCTTCTCGTAGAGCTCGCCTAGAGTCGGCTCGTGGTACTGCGGACCCAGGAGCCAGATCGTACGGTTCTCGTATGTCACTCTGCTCGTACCTTCACAGTTTCGCCGACGTGATTCAACATTTCGCGAAGCTCATCGTAATTCGGATGGCGCATGCGAAGCCACGCATTTCCCATATAGCCGGCCTCGACAGGCTTGGTCGGCTCTCCCGCACGCGGAAGATGATAGTCGATGATCCACTGGCCAAGCTCGTTCTCGATCGAGGCGATCCCCTCATAGCCGATGATCGTTCCATCTCGCTCGGGACGGAGCGCGATGATACCGGCCGCGTAGGCACGCGAAGCCTTCTGGCTTGTGCTTTTCGACGTGACGGCGACCGCCCATTCACGATAGAGGTCCATCTCGTTGCCGACACCATAGAGGTCCCAGGCGCCGACACCAGGCGGCCGGCAGCCGGTCTCCGAGAACTTTAGACCCTTTGGCCCGAAGAACCACTCCATGTGAGTCGAGGAGGTCTCGATCCCGAGCAGCGAGATGACTTTCTTCCCCATCTCCCGCACTTGCTCGTAGCCCGAGGCGGTATCGACTTGATTGGTCGCGATGAACTGCGGCAAGATGAAGCCCTCGCGCATCGCTTCTAGAACGTTCGGGTAGTAGTGCGAGATGCAGTCGTGAGCCACTTCACCGTTGATGGTAATGGTGTCGTAGAAGCCCTCGTGGCCCTCGATGAACTCCTCGACCTCCTCGACCGCCACGCTCGCGCCTCGAGCCACTCCCATCTCGTCGAGCACAGCGTCGAGCTCGGCGTCGTCATCCGCGCGGGCGGTGCCTGCAGCACCCGCCCCATTCGGCGGTTTGATGATGACGGGATAGCCCACACCGGCGACGAAGTCGCGAATCTCCGAACGGGAGCTGCTGCCCATCGACTGCGCACAAGCAATGCCGCCTTCGCGCAGGACTTGTTTCATCGCGGGCTTGTCGCGGCACAAGAAGGCTGTCTTCGTGGACGTCCCCGCGATCGCGCAGGCTTCCCGCACATGGGCAGCAGGCAAGATATGGGCCTCGATTGTCACTTCGAGCCGATCGATGGGAAGCTTCGACTGAAGCCAGCGAACCTTCTTAGAAACGGCGCCCTCGTCCACGACCGACGGCACTTGCTCGTAGTGGGTCAACCAGCGCCGGAGCTCGTCATCGAGCGCTTCTTTCGAGCGCTCGCCAATGCCGGTAACCGTTGCGCCGACGTCGTGGAGGGCTCGGGCAAACTCCCGCTGGTTCTTGGGAAAGCAAGGCTCGATGAGAACGACATGCACAGCGCTGACCCACTACGGAATAGAAGAGGCGCTAATCTATCAGGAATTAGCAGGAATTAGCGATCTTTGGCGACAACCCAAAAAGGCGGATGCGGCCTTTCAATCCTGCACGAGTCGCCGATAGACCGCGACATAAGTCTCGGCCTGGCGTTACCAGGAAAAATCCTGAGCCATCCCGTTCGCGACGAGCCAGCACAAGGACGCGCGGTCACGGTAGAGCTCGAGCGCGGTACCCAGAGCCCAACGGACCCCGTCCGCCGTGTCGTGCTCGAACACGATACCCGTGCCCTCGCCGGTCTCCGGGTCGAAGAGCTTCACGCTATCCGCAAGACCTCCCGTCTTGCGCACGATGGGAACCGTCCCATATTTAAGGCTGTACATCTGATTGAACCCACAGGGCTCGTAGCGGGACGGCATGAGAAACATGTCCGCTGCAGCCTCGACCCAATGCGCGAGCGGGTCGTGAAAGCCACGATAGAAATAGACGCGGGCGGGGTAGTGTCTTTGGAGTGAAGCGAAGAGCTCTTCGTATGGCGCCTCGCCCGTGCCGAGGAGGACGAGTGTGAAGGACTCGCGTGACAAGGATCGGGAAGAGCCTCGACGAGCAAGTCGAGGCCTTTTTGCGCCGACAAGCGCGTCACCATGCCGACGAGCGGCACGTCCAGAGGTTGCGAAAGGCTCAGCTCCTTCAAAAGAGCTTTTTTGTTCTGTTCCTTTCCGTCGAGATTCTTTTCCGTGTAGCGGAACGGGATGAGCGTGTCCTTGGTGGGGCTCCACGTTTCATAATCGACGCCGTTCAGAATCCCGACGAGGTCGTCGCGGCAACGGCGCAAGAGCGCATCGAGACCATATCCTTGCTCGGAGGTCTGGATCTCCTCTGCATAGGTCGGGCTCACGGTGGAAAGATGGTCCGCGTGCACGAGCCCGGTCTCGAGGAAATTGACGATACCGTCCTTCGAATCCCGGGCGCCGATGGCCTTCGCGACATCTGCGGAGAAAACGCCTTGGTAGGCAAGGTTGTGGATCGTGAGGAGCGTCTTCGCATTGTCAAAGAGCCGGGCCTTCTTCAAAAGAAGGGGCACGAGCGTCGTTTGCCAATCATTCAGATGGAAAATCTCCGGCGTGAAGGCCAGATGCTGGCAGGTCTCGATCACCGCACGGCAAAAAAAAACAGGAAGCGGAACGGCTCATCCTCGTCATTTGTATAGATGGCCTCGCGCGCGAAAAATCGAGGCGCATCGATGAAGTAGACCGGCACGCTAGAGCGCGGGAGCACCCCCCTTTTCAGCGCGAAGCCTTCCGTGCTCACTTCGACGGGCTCGATTTCGTGCGCGGCTATATCGATGCTGCCATAGAGCGGCACGAAAACACGCACGTCATGTCCGAGCTTACCAAGCGTTCTGGGAAGCGCCTCGGCCACATCGGCGAGACGCTGGTCTTGGCGAAGGGCGTGAGCTCGGACGCGAGAAAAGCGATCCGACCCATGGGAGGGATTACAATCCCTCCCATGACGAACGTAGTTTTCGTCGCGCCGTATTTTGCCGAAACGACGCTTCGCTTTGTGAGCGCCGCGGCAGGTCTTCAAAACGTAACGCTCGGACTCATCAGCCAGGATCCCGAAGAAAAGCTCCCCGACAGCTTGCGGAGAAAGCTCGCGGGCCATTACCGCATCGAAGCGGGTCTTTCGCGGAGCGCCATCGAGAAGGCCACGCGCGCGATGAAGCGCAGCTTGGGCTCGGTCGATCGTTTGCTCGGCACGCTCGAGCAGCTTCAAGTGCCACTCGGCCAGATTCGCGACGAGCTTGCTATCTCCGGAATGGGCGCCGAAGCCGCGCGGAACTTTCGTGACAAAGCACTCATGAAAACGGTGCTTACGCGCCACGGGCTCCCTTGCGCGCGCCATCGCCTCGTGCGCGATCCGAGAGAGGCATTCGCCTTCGTGCAAGAGGTCGGCTTCCCGGTCGTCGCCAAGCCGCCCGCGGGCGCAGGGGCCCAGTCGACGTTTCGCCTCGACGACGATCGGGCGCTCTCGGAATGTCTCGCTTCGATGCCGCCCTCGGATACGAGGCCGACGCTCCTCGAGGAGTTCATCGTCGGGGAGGAACATTCTTTCGACAGCGTGATGCTCGTCGGGGAGCTCACGTGGTACTCGATCAACGACTACTACCCCGCCCCCATCGAAGTCTTGCGCCATCCTTGGATTCAATGGAGCGTGGTCTCGCCTATAGAGATCGACCATCCGCGTTATTCGGCCATCCGGGAGGTCGCGGGCACGGCTCTATCCGTTCTAGGTCTCGAGAATGGCCTGAGCCACATGGAGTGGTTCGCGCGCACGGACGGAAGTGTTGCGATCTCCGAGGTGGCTGCTCGACCACCCGGCGCGCAGTTCGCGACTCTTCTTTCTTATGCCCATGATTTTGACTTCTACAGCGCTTGGGCGCGGCTCATGGTAGAGGACATCTTCGAGCCGCCGCCGCGGCGATACGCGGTGGGTGCGGCCTATTTGCGTGGTCAGGGCACGGGCAAACACGTTACCGCCATTCGCGGGCTCGAACAAGCCCAGCGCGACGTGGGCGATCTCGTCGTCGAGGTCAAGCTTCCGGAGCTAGGCCAATCGCCTTCGGGAACTTACGAAGGCGAGGGTTTCGTCATCCTGCGTCACGAGGACACTGAAGTCGTGAAGCGCGGCATCAAACGCGTCATCGAGCAAATCTACGTGGAGCTGGCATGACGAACCTACTCAATGTACTCATGATGAGCCCGGGTTTTCCGGCGGAGATGCCTTTTTTCACGCGCGGGCTCGCGCGCGTCGGCGCCAACGCCATCGGAATAGGTGATCAACCGCAATCCGCGCTCCCCGAGCTCGCGCGCGAAAGCCTGAGCGCCTACTTCCAAGTCTTTTCATTCACCGATGAAGACGCGATCTTTCGGCAAGTCGAGGCCATCCACCAAAAAGCGCGACTCGATCGCATCGAATGCCTCTGGGAGCCTTTCATGATCCTCGCGGCAAAGCTTCGGGAGCATCTCGGCCTACCCGGCATGACGGTCGAAGAGACGATCCCCTTCCGCGACAAAGAGGTCATGAAAAAGCGCCTCGACGAGGCCGGTATCCGTACGCCGCGACATGCGAGCGTCACCACCGTCGACGGCTGTCGCAAAGCCGCGGCAGCAATCGGCTTTCCGGAAAGGTCGATCGTCGTCAAGCCCATCGCCGGGGCGGGCGCGGCCGATACCTATCACCTTCGAACCGCCGACGAGCTCGAAGCCGTGCTCCCGGCGCTCGGCCATGTGCCCGAGGTGAGCGTGGAGGAGTTCATTGACGGCGACGACTATACCTACGAGACGATTTGTATCAACGGCAAGATCGAGCATTTCAGCATCTCCTTTTATCGACCTCGGGCGCTTCAAGCCCGGACTCACGAGTGGGTAAGCCCGCAAACCGTCGTCGTGCGCCGAGTCGAAGATGAAGCGCTTCGATCCGGCTGCGAGATGGGCGAGGCGGTCATTAAAGTATTGAACTTTCGCACGGGCTTCACCCACATGGAATGGTTCAAAACCTTTTTGGGCGAGGCCGTGTTCGGCGAGATCGCCGCTCGCCCACCCGGCGCGCATCTCGTCGGCCTCATCAACTATGCCTCGGATATCGACGTCTTCACGGGCTGGGCCGAGGCCATTTGTCACGGCCGCTTCACACAAGCCGTCGATCGCAAATATAACGCCGCCTGGATCTACAAACGCGCTGAAGGCGAAGGCGTTATCTACAAGATCGACGGCCTCGCGCCCTTGATGGCGGAGCTCGGCGAGCACGTCCTGTTATTGGATCTCCTTCCAATAGGGGCGCCCCGCCGCAACTGGAAACAGACGCTCGTTTCGGACGGGATGATCATCGTGCGCCACCCCGACCTCGAGCGCACGTTGGAAATCGCCGACCGCTTCGCAACCGAGCTCCGAATCTATGCGCACTGACGCCGCCGCTTGCAATAAGCAAATTTTGTGCAATTTCTAACTTCTAGTCCCCTGTATCAGTCTAATCCCCACATCCCCTCCTATCCCCACATCCCCTTGCCTTTAAAAAGGCCGCTCAAAAACAAGGAGAGGTGGGGACAGGAGGGGATATGGGGACAAGAAAGAACATGAAACGTGGAACAGAATTCGGAGCAGGATCAATAATTAAGAAAAATTACGAGGAGAAGGCTTGTTGGATTTCTTCGGTGAGGATCGCGATGCCCTTTTGGACGACGTCGTCGTCTTGGGAGTAATTGACGCGCAAACATTCCTGTTTGTGACGCCACGGCTCTTCGAGACCGGGAAAGAAGTAGTGCCCGGGGACCACGAGAACGCCGCGCTTTTTGAGCCGTTCGTAGAGCTCCTGTGACGTGATCGGCATGTTCTCGAGCCACAGCCAGAAAAAGAACGTGCCCTCGGGCTTGTGCACGCGATAGGGCAAGCCTTTCATCGCGTCGCGCAGCCAGCCGAGCGCTTGTTGCGACTTTCGCTCGTAGAACGGCCGGATTCTTTTTCGAGAGAGCTCGAGCACCTCTCCGCTCGCTACGAGATCGCGCGCTAGTAGCGCCCCGAAGCTAGAAGGCGCCAGGCTCACGATGGCGTTCATCGCAGAGACGGCCCTGATAATCATCTCATTTGCGATGACGATTCCGGTACGAACGCCGGGAAGGCCGAGCTTCGAAAGGCTCATGGTCAAGATGATGTTCTTGTTCCAGATCGGCTCCGTCTCCGTGAACATGATGTTTGGAAACGGGGTGCCGTAAGCGTTGTCGATGATGAGCGGGATGTCGTTCTTCGCCGCGAGCGCGCTCAAGCGCAGAAGCTCGCTCTCGGTGAGCACGTTCGATGTCGGGTTCGTTGGCCGCGAGACACAGAGCGCGGCAATGTCCTCGTTTACCTGCACCGTGTCGAAATCGACGTGATACTTGAACAAATCGTCGTCAAGAAGCTCGATCTCAGGTTTTTCGGCAACGAACAAATCTCGCGCGACCCCGACATCCGCGTAGCCGATATATTCGGGCGTGAGCGGGAGGAGAATCTTCCGGTGGCGGCCATCCTCCGATTCCCCGCCGAGCAAGTTGAACAAAAAGAAAAACGAGGTTTGACTCCCTGTGGTCAGCGCGACGTTCTCGGGGCCTACCTCCCAACCGTAATGTCCCCTCAGGAGCGCGGCCATCGCTTCGATGAAGGCGCGGTTTCCCGCCGGCGCGTCGTAGCTCGCGAGCAGCTTTTCTATCTCGTCCGAGCCGGACAGCATCTCTCGCAATCGCTCCGTGAAGATCGCCTCGACTTCCGGGATGCGGGCGGGATTGCCGCCACCGAGCATGAGGATATCGTTGCCCGCGGCGAGCGCGTCGCCGAGGTCGTGCATCAAATGCAAGATGCCGGATTCTTCGGTAAACTTGGCGCCGAGCGACGAAAGCTTCATTGCCTCGTCGATGGACGGTCGGTCTGCCCGCCATCTTTGACGAATATCTCGGCAAAGAAGTGATAGTTGAGAAGCGTGAGCGCTCCTTTGGGCGCCTGCCGTGTATTGGCGCTCTTACCCTTCACGAGAAACGTCACGTGGTCTTCCTGAGCCGTCTTCAAACCGGCACCGAGCGCGAGTACGGCCGCGGCGAGCGAGAAGCTGCGCATCTGAAGGCAAGCCTAACACGGCCGGCAACATGTAGGATTTCCCCTATGCTCGCGCGGCGAGCTCATCGAGCGTGTCAGCAGGGGGCTCAGTGGAGACCGAGCGTGCCATTTACGGGCTGCTTTGTGCAGGCATTCTCGAGCAGGTAGGTCCCGATGACGCTGCCACCCGGCTCCGCGTCCAGGAAGAGACGGGTACGTTCTTACTTTCCGCGCTCGGCGATTGCTCCGCATCGAACCCGACTACTTGGAAGCACGCCGCGCGCTCGTCGAGCTGAAAAACGCGGAGGTCTCGCTCCAAGATCTTGAAAGGATTCTTCTCCTGAGCTAGGCCTTCTTCAGACGTGCGACGGCGGCAAAAAGCACCACCGCGCCGACGGTCGCCGTCACGAGCGAGCCGATTGTGCCCGTCGCGGACAGACCCAGGAGGCCGAACAGTAAGCCCCCAAGGACAGCTCCGAGCACGCCAATGATGATGTTCCCCACGAGGCCGAAGCCCTTGCCCTTCATGATCTGACCGGCGAGCCAACCCGCAACCAATCCGATAACCAAGAAACTGATGAGTCCCACGTGACACCTTCCTTGTGCCCTGCCCTAAAGGACACCAGTGTACTAATATCAGGCCGCCATGGTCTGGGTGAAGCGTTTTGCCGCTCTCGGTTTTATCGTCGTCCTGCTCGGGGGTCTCTGGGCGCGCTATACGCTGCGTTCTAGCCTCGCGCAACTCGACGGCGAGGCGATCCTGCCTGGCCTCTCGAAACCTGCGACGGTCGAGCGCGACGCTCTCGGTGTCGCTACCATCACAGGCGAGAGCCGCTCGGACGTCACACGAGTCCTGGGCTTCGTACATGCCCAAGAGCGCTTTTTCCAAATGGATCTCTCGAGACGTCAGGCCGCCGGCGAGCTCGCGGCTCTTTTTGGCGAAGCCGCGCTGCCACTCGACCGGCGCCACCGCCTCCATCGGATGCGCAGGCGCGCGGAGAAGAGCGTCTCGCTATCGCGCGAGAACGACGATGAGATCTTGACCGCTTATACGGACGGTGTGAATGCTGGGCTCGAAGCACTCGAGGCGCCGCCGTTCGAATATCTGTTGCTGCGGCAAACGCCCGAGCCCTGGCGCGTCGAAGACTCTCTGCTAGTGGTGGCGGCGATGTTTTTCGTTTTGAACGACGCCGAGGGCAGATACGAAGCGGCACAAGGCTTGATTCACGACGTCCTCCCACCGCAGCTCGCGGAGTTTCTGTCTCCCCTCGGTACGGATTGGGATGCGCCCGTCGTCGGAGATGTTATTCCTACACCCCCCATCCCGTCTCCAGACTCAGCGAACTCCTGGACACCTGAAACCGTGCAGCACGCGCGCGGAGGCTGCGCTAATTGCCCCCGAGAGCTTTGGCGTGAGGATGTCGGGAGCAACAACTGGGTACTCGCCGGCGCGCGCACGAAAAGCGGCCGCGGTCTTCTGGCAAACGACATGCACCTCGCGCATTCGGTGCCGAATATCTGGTTCCGAGCGCTTCTGAGCTGGGGCGGTCACCGCGTCGTAGGCGTCACGCTTCCGGGAACACCGTTCATGGTGGCGGGCAGCAACACGCATATCGCCTGGGGATTCACGAACACCAACGGCGACTGGAGCGATCTCGTTGAGCTCGAGCTCGATCCAGAAGACCCCACACGTTACCGAACGCCGGACGGATGGAAGCCGTTCGCGATCCACGAGGAGCGTATCGAAGTGAGCGGCGCCACGGCTACAGAAGTGCTCGAGATTCGCGAGACGATCTGGGGACCCGTCCTGGATGAAGATCATCGCGGACGTCTGCGCGCCATTCGCTGGATTGCGCATGAAACCGACGCGGTCACGACGGGCGTAGGCGCCCTCGAGACCGCGACGACACTCGACGACGCACTCGCCATCGCACAGCAAAGCGGGATGCCCCCTCAAAACTTCGTCGGCACCGATGCGTCGGGAGCGATTGCATGGACGGTCGCCGGCCGCATTCCGGCACGCTTCGGCTTCGATGGGAGACGCCCTTCTTCCTGGGCGGACGGCACCCGCGGGTGGGACGGATGGCTCGCGCCGGAAGACTATCCCGTGATCCGCGACCCCGAATCAGGAGCGATTTGGACGGCCAATGCGCGCGTGGTCGATGGTGAGATGCTCGCAAAGATTGGCGATGGCGGCTATGCATTCGGTGCCCGCGCCCGTCAAATTCGCGACGCTTTGGCCGCGCTCGAAAACGCCACCGAGCAGGACATGCTCGACGTTCAGCTAGACGACCGAGCGCTCTTCATGGACGTTTGGCGCCAATATTTCACCCCGTGGGTTCCGGCACAGGTGCGCGAGGCCATCGAGAACGGCTGGACTGGCCATGCCTCCATCGATGCCTCGGGCTATCGCATCGTGCGAGAGCTGAGGCTCGCGATCTTCGACGAGGTCTTCAGGACGCTCACCGCGAAAGCACGCGAGGCGGACGAGCGCTTCAGCATCTGGTCACTACGGCAGTGGGATGGTCCGCTCTTCAAGTTGGTCTCGGAAAAACCTCAGCACCTCGTGCCTCACGAATACGCGAGCTGGGACGCCTGGATGATGGACATCGTGCAGCGCACGGTGGCCTCGTGGGAAGAGCCTCTCGCCTCGCGGCGCTGGGGCGACGTCAACCAGACCGCCGTGAAACATCCTCTCAGCCGCGCCGTCCCGTTCCTGTCGCGCTGGCTCGACATGCCGTCTCGTCCGATTCCCGGCGACAGCAACATGCCGCGCGCGCAAGGGGCGACCCACGGTATCTCCGAGCGGCTCGTCGTCTCGCCTGGCCAAGAGGAGAAGGGCTTGTTGCACATGCCTGGCGGCCAGAGCGGGCATCCGTTATCACCGTTTTACGGAGCGGGCCACGCGGACTGGGAGCAAGGGCGCCCGACACCGCTGCTTCCGGGTACCGCCCTGTATTCGTTGACGCTGAACACCAACTAAGCGCGTGCGCTCCATCGCCTAAAGGCGAGGGGTTTCAACCATCCCCGAGTGAGACACTAAGCCGTGCCGAGTTTCTTGCGGCCCTGGTGGTGGCGGCGCTTGAGCTCACCGTTCCACGGTGCGATCGCGAGGGTCACGTCGCCTTGGCATTGTGCCTGGCACGCGAGCCGAATTCGCGGTTGCTCGTCGTCGGGATCATTTGTGGTGTCGTAGCCGAAGTAGCGCAGACGCTCACGCTCGAAATCCGAGATGGCGGAAAGATTCTTGCAACCTTCGAGGACGCCGATCCAGCAATAGCCGCAGGAGCCCACACGGCACTCGACGGGCACAGGGCCATCGATTCGGCGATAGTCCAGCGTTCGGTAATCTCCTTCGGCTCGAGCGCCCGCCATGGCGAGGTCCTGGCCGTTGATGGCGCGAAAGGTCCCCTTGCGCGTACGCTCGTTCCAGCGAACTTCGAACTTTCGATTGACGCCTTTCAGGACAGAAAGAACGCCGTCGCGGCTTTCTCGCTTACGTTTCGTGACGACGCGGTCGGGCTTATTCGGGAGGAGCTCACCTTCGGCCGGCGAGTCCGCCCTTTTCTCGAAATCGTCCTGCCCCACTTGTCGAAAGACCATGAGTCCCACAGCGCTGATGCCGAGCACGAGACTTACCGCAACTTTGTCCGTCTCTGATACGCGCAAAGCCACGCCGCGGATAGTCGTCGCAAGCGTGTCGCTCTCACTCTGCGTCAAGATCGCATTCTTCACAGCAACCCAATGATGGGCCCCATAGAGAAACGCCACCGAGGCGTCCATTTGTTTTTCAAGCTTCCACTCACCCTCGAGGTCCATGAGTCGGGCCATCTCTAGAGCACCTTCGGTCGCGCGAAGCGCCTCCGAGAGCTCGAGCGGCCAGAAAGAAAACCAAATGCGGGTGGCCTCTCGATCCACGGAATGAGTGTCTTCGCGGATCGCGTCCAGGGCTTCGAGCCACGCCTGTTGTGGCTTCTGCTCCAGGAAGCCGAGCAATTGTTTCTTTTCCATGGCCGTCACGATCTTCCTCTCGGACGAACATCCTAGCACGAGCTTTTGCCGCACAGAAGGCGCTCGTGCTACCGTGCACGACATGGCTTTTCAAAATTTTCTCAAGATTCTCGCGCACCCGGTTTTCACGGGCCTGAACTTCCACATGCCCATGGTCGTCGACTTGTCCCATCCGCTGGTCATGCTCAAGGGTGAGAATGGCTCCGGAAAGTCGACGCTCCTGCACTCGCTCCACTACGCCATGAAAGGTGAGCAAGTAGACGGCTACATCTACCAGACGAACGGCGTCAACGTGGACCCCGAAAAGGTTTATCTCTTCGACGCCGAGCAGCACAACCCGCGAAACCAGCTCCACCTGTTCGAGGACCAACCGGAGATGAAAGAGTTCCTCCAAATGGCGAGCCACGGCCAAGTGATGCTTACCATGTTCAAAGACAGTTTTCCCAAGCTTCCAGACGGAACGATGCTGCTCCTCGACGAGCCAGAAATGGCGCTCAGCCATTCCAATCAGAGGCGCATCTTGAAGATGCTGATGGAGCTCGTGGACAAGAAGGGCTTCCGCATCGTTACCGCGACCCATTCCTCCGTGCTCCTCGAGGCTAAAGAGACGTATGTCATAGACTTAGACCAGCACATCAACAAAAACATCATTCCGGAGAACATGGGCGTCGAGGGCCAGAGCACCCTCCATTAGGAAGCCAAGTAAGGCACCAGAAAAAAACGGGTCCGTTCAACGCTTGGAACAGCCCAACCAGCTCAAGAATTGGCTAATTCGTTGATAAATGTTGGCTTAGGCCGGGATCCCGCCCTACTCTCTGTTCTGAAATCCATCCCTGGATTCCCCGTACTCATTGACTCTGGAGAGCACAATGCATCGTCCCATCAAGTACGTTGAGAAAGCCATCTCCGTGGCAGCGAATGGCGCATGGCACGTTTTCGAGCGCCTCAACCGCATCAGCCCGAACTCGACATTCACGCCGGCCTGGTCCGACAAGCCACTGCTCAAGTCGTGGCAGAAAACAAAGCCGACTCTGGGATGGCCGCGCACGACGGACTCGCTGTGCCCGAAATGTATTCCCGAGGCCCGGGAGAAGATTTTGAATGGTAACGGAGACGTCAGTACCCTCGTGAACGAGAAAGTCGGCGAGATCAAAGCCCAGGTCGTGGAACGTGACGGCGAGATCTGGATGATCAAAGACTGCCCCATCCACGGACATTTCGAAGATGTCATGGCGATCGATCTCGCATTCTTCAAACATCTCGAGGATGTTTTCCCCGGACGCGACATTCGCGCCCATAACGACGAGAAGCTCCACAACCACGGCAGCAGCACCATCAAGCACGGCCGCGGCTCGGTTCTGACGCTCGACCTCACCAACCGCTGCAACATGATGTGCGATCCGTGCTTCATGGACGCGAATCAGGTCGGCTTCGTCCATGAACTGTCTTGGGACGACATCAAGCTCATGCTCGACAACGCCGTGACCATCAAGCCGAGGCGGCAGATGTCGGTGCAGTTCTCTGGCGGCGAGCCCACGCTCTCGCCTTACTTCCTCGACGCGGTCCGCTACGCGCGCAAGGTCGGCTATATCAGCACCCAGGCGGCGACCAACGGCATCGAGTTCGCGAAGAGCCGCGCCTTCGCGCGCGAAGCTGCGGCAGCCGGTTTGCGATACGCCTATCTTCAGTTCGACGGCATCGGCAACGCCGCCAACTCGCATCGCCACGTTGGCAACCTCTTCGACGTGAAGATCCAAGCGATCGAGAACTTGTACGAGAACGGCGTCGACATCGTGCCCGTCACGACGCTCATCAACGGCGTCAATAACGAGCAAGTCGGCGCGCTCGTGCGCTTCGCGCTCGACAACCCGAAGAAAATCCCGTTCCTCTCGTTCCAGCCCGTTTCTTTTACGGGACGTGACGAGGCAGTCACGAATGATCGTCGTTTCGCGCAGCGCTACACGCTCTCCCATCTCGCGCATGACGTGAAGGCACAGACGGGGCTCGGCGAGCCGGCACGCGACTGGTATCCCATCTCTTTTCTCGGAACGTTCTCGGACTGGGCCGATTTGATCCACGGACCGGACCGCGACTGGGGCCAGTTCAGCTGCGGCTGCCATCCGAATTGCGGCATCGGTATGGCCGTGATGATCGACAAGGAGACCAAAGAAGCGGTGCCGGTCTCGGAGTTCTTGAACGGCGACCGATTCGCAGAAGACGTCAAGAAAATCACCGATGCGGCGCGAGGCCACTTTCTCTCTTCCGTGGGCATGGCCCTTACGGTGATTCGCAACTACAACTCGTTCAAGGCGCCGACGCACTTCACGCTCATGTCAATGCTCGAGAAGTTCGACAAGACCTACGGCATAACGGATCGGGATTACGGAAAAGTCACGCCGGATAGAACCTTCGCCGATATCGAGAAGCGGCGTCAAGATCGCTGGAACTTTCTGTTCATCGCGGGTATGTGGTTTCAAGATCTCTTCAATTACGACTTCCGACGTACCGAGCAGTGCATCATTCCCTACGCTACCCAGGAAGGTGAGATTTCCTTCTGCGCCTACAACACGGGTATCGGCTGGCGTCAGATCGTCGAGAAGATGCACATGAACGCCACGATCAACAAGTGGTATGAAGAGCGCGGCCGTCATCTCATCTATGCCGGCAACAGAGAGGTGGATTTGCCGACCGTCGATCACCAGATCTTGCTCCGTCAGGAAGACGTCGACAAGGGCGTCCAGATGGACCTGGACGAGAAGGGCATCGCCAAGACGGCGGGCGACGAGAAGCGGGCCGCCCGCGACAAGAATCTCGTGCACACCGCCGAAGACAAACGCATGGAGCAGCTTTACCGCGAGCAGGTTTTGAACGAACAGCCCGCGGCGGAGCCGAAGGCACCGGTCATTCAGATCGACGTTTAGATTCGAGAAAGGCCCGCCCGCAGTCGCGGGCGGGCCTTTTTTTTGCTGCATGCGGCTACCTCACAGCCAGGCGGAATGTTGTAGTCTCGTCGTGAGCTGCTGTTGCCACGGCTGGATTTCTTGGCGTTGTCTTCCCAGGCCTTCGATTCCCGATTCAACGACGTCGCCGGCGCGCAGGTAGCGCGGGGGCTTGCGGGCCATGCCGACGCCCGACGGCGTGCCAGTGCTGATGACGTCGCCTGGTAGGAGCGTCATGAAGTGGCTCACGTAGCTAACGATTCTAGGGATGCCGAAGACCATATTGGCGGTCGAGCTTTTCTGCATGGTCTTCCCGTTGACGGCGAGCCATAGCTTCAGGTCGTGGGCGTTCGGGATTTCATCGGGTGTCACAAAGTAGGGACCCATCGGGGCGAAGCCGTCGGCGCTCTTTCCTTTGCACCATTGCCCACCACGCTCAAGCTGATAGGAGCGTTCCGAGAAGTCGTTCACCACCAGATAGCCCGCCACATAGTCCATCGCGCGACCTTCGGCCACTTGGCTCGCCCGCTTGCCGATTACGACGCCCAGCTCGATCTCCCAGTCGACCTTGCTCGCGTTGCGCGGCATGACGAGATCGTCGTAGGGGCCAGCGGTAGCCGAAGAGGCTTTCATGAAGATCACGGGCTCGTCGGGAAGGGCCATCCCCGTCTCTCGAGCATGATCGCGATAATTGAGCCCGATGCAAACGATCTTGCTAGGCCGCGCGATCGGTGGCCCCAGTCGCGCGGGAACACGAAGCTTGGGCTGAGAGGAAGCGAAGGCCGACGCCCAGCGACGCAACCGTCTCATACCGTCACTGGCGAAAAATTTCTCGTCATAGTCTTCACCGAAAATCGAAGCATCGATCAAAGCTCCGCCCGGAAGAATCATTCCCGCACGCTCTTCTCCAACTTGGCCAAAGCGAATAAGTTTCATAGGAACAATAATACTCCCAAGAAAGAGCGCGCGATAACGTCGAGAGACACGATCGGCACTCGGTTCAATCCGGTACTTGACGAGACAGACAAAATATGCTTTGTTCCCAGGCTCTGCGACTTTTTCGAGCGCTTCTTGATGTGTCTATTTCTTGGGGGCTCGATCCGCGAGCCAAACGATCGCTCGCTCGCCGCAAGCGACGCCTCGCGCCGCGGCTTTTCCGAAAGCCGTCCCGTGAAGCGCGTGACCCGCAAGAAAGAGACCGGGTGCGCGTGCGAGCGCCTTGTCGACGAGCTGCACGCGCGCGCCATGCCCGAGCTCGTATTGCGGAATCGCTTGGCGCCAGAGACGTGCTCGCAAGAAGCGCGGGGCGACAGAGACGGCAAAGAGACGTCGCATCTCACCTTCCGCGATGGCTGCCGCAGCATTCTCGTCGAGCTCCGCGATCTCCGGATCGAATGTGCCGCCGAGAAGCACTCGAACGAGCAGTCCTTCCCCGGCATTGCGCGCGGGGAACAAGTGGCCGTCCCACGTGACACCCAAGGAACGGAAGCCAGCACCTCTCGGGATGAGCGCTCCAAATCCGCTAGGGATATGTTTCCTTGCTTCCGCACCATAGCCGAGTGCTATGACGTAAACAGGCGGATAGCTGAGCTCCGCGAGTACCCGCGACACGTCGGGAGCCGCCTCCCTTAGCATCGAAGCCGCGCTAAAGCCTTCGCTTGCGACTATCACCGAATCGGCCGGGATGGACGCTCCCCCCTCGAGCACGACAAGGAAATCCTCCTCGCGCCGCGTCACCGTCTGAACGACGCACGCGGTCCGCGTCTCGAAGCTCCCACGTTCCGACAGGCGGCGCGGAAGCGTTTCGAGCCCGTCACGAAACGAGACCAAGCTCGACCGCCGCGGCGGGAGCGTCCCGCGCCGGCGAGCACTCGAGCGCGCAAGCTGTGCCCGGATGAGCGAGCCGTGATCGCGCTCGAGCTCCGCCATAATCGGAAAGGCCGATGGAAGCGAAAGCCTCTTCGCGTCGCCGGCGAAAACACCGAGCACCATTGGATGGATCAAACGATCGGCGACGTCCGTGCCGAGGCGGCGCGCCGCGAAGTCCCAAACGCTTTCGTCGAGGCCGTCACGCTTCGCACGCACGAAAGGCTCGCAAGCAGCGCGGAGAAGAGCTCTCGGGCTCAAGAGGCCAGATGCCAGGAATCGAACGGGTTGCGAGGCAACTTCTTTCAAGCGGCCATCGAGAAACACGAAGCGATGTGATGAAGCGTCGCTCGCCGGAGTTAGATCTCCTTCGAGCCCCGCGCCGCGGACCAGCTCGTCCACGGTAGGCTCGTTGTTGAGATAGCCCAATGGCCCAGTCTCGAACAACCATCCGTCCTCTCGGATCGCCGAAGCCTTGCCACCGAGAACGGTTTCTTTCTCGAGGAGGACGGTCTCGACGTCAAGCTCTCGCTTTGCTGCTTCTCGAGACGCCGTCCACGCCGCGGCCGTCCCAGAAATACCGCCCCCGATGACGACGAGGCGCTTTCTAGACTGAAATTCCTTACCCACGGGACTTCAGATTACACCGTGCGGCTGAAGACGGGCTTTCCACCATGCTGATGCTTCTCTCGCATATATAGGTCGAAGCACATGACGAGGTTGCGCACAAAGAGCTCGCCCACAGGCGTCGCTCGTACGATGCCCGGCTCGACTTCGACGAGCCCCTCATCTTGATAAGCGTTCAAAAGCTCGAGGTCCGGCGCGAAATAGCTGGCAAAATCGATCGCCCACAAGGCTTCGACAGCAGGGATGTCGACGACAAAATTGCACATCAAGCGATGGATGACGTCGCAACGGATCTCATCATCGCGGCTACGCACGAACCCACGGGCGACCGGCAAGCGACCCTCTAGAACGCGCTTGCCATAGCGGCTGAGCTTTTTCTCGTTTTGGATGAGCGCGCCGCGAACATCTCCGATGGCGGAAACGCCGAAGCCCAAAACGTCGTCTCCTGGAATCACTGCATAGCCCTGAAAGTTCCGGCGCAGCCGACCTGCGGCTTTCGCGATCGCGAGCTCGTCATCCGGCTTGGCGAAGTGATCCATCCCGATCGTCTCGTATCCCGCGCCGAGAAGCTTCTCGCGTATGATCGCGAAGAGCTCGACTTTGACCTCGCGCGACGGGAGCTCCGTCTCATCGAGCTTTTTCTGATGTCCTTGCATCCACGGAACGTAAGCGAAGGAGTAGCACGCTACCCGGTCGGGCGCTATCTCGAGCACTCGATCGACGGTCGCTTCGAAAGTCTCGGGCGTCTGGAGAGGGAGACCGTAAATGAGGTCCATGTTGATACCGCGATAACCGCGGCGCCGCCCATGCTCCACGAGCGCCTGCGTCTCCTCGGCCGTCTGAATGCGATGGACACGCTCCTGGACTTCCAAAGTGAAGTCCTGAACGCCCATCGACATTCGGTTGAAGCCGAGCTCGGCGAGGACGTCGAGATGCTCGAAACTGGTGACGCGGGGGTCGACCTCGACAGCAATCTCGGCGCCTTCGATAGGCTCGTACTCGGAGAGGATTGCTTTCACGAGTGTTTTCAGCTCTTCGGGGCTGTAGTAAGTAGGCGTCCCGCCTCCGAGATGGAGCTGGGCAAACTTCCGCCGTTTCGGCATGCGCTTGGCGAGGAGCTCGATCTCGCGGCGCATCATCTCGAGATAGGGTGCGGCGCGCTCGTGATCTGGGCTGATGATGACGTGACAGGCGCAAAACAAACACTGCTCCTCGCAAAACGGAAGATGCCCATAGAGCGACAAAGGCGCGTCCGGACCGAGACCGTCAGCCTCGGCCAAACGTTGCTCGTAGATATCTGCGCCCACATCATCCGAGAACTCAACGGCGGTGGGGTAGCTCGTATAGCGAGGCCCGGGCCGGTCGTACTTGGCGACGAACTCTTGGACGGTGTCACGCTCGAGAGGTCGATGTTCCGTCATATCAGTCTATTTAGTCTCTCAGTCAGAAACGAGATCGGCAAGGGCATCGACGAAAGCGGGATGGTTCTCGACGCAAGGGACGAGCAGGAAACGCTCGCCACCTGCCTCCTCGAAAATCTTCTTTCCTCGAATACCGATCTCCTCTAATGTCTCGAGTCCGTCGGTGACGAATCCTGGTGTCATCACCGCAACATTCTTCACACCGTATTGTGGGAGCGATCTGAGCACGGCCGCGCTGTTCGGACCGACCCATGGCTCGGGTCCAAAGCGTGACTGATAGCTGAGCGTCGCTCGAGCGTCGTCCCAGCCGAGCTGCGACAAGAGAGCTCGATGCGTTGTCTCACAATCACGGCGATAGCGCCTCCCTTCCCTGCGATCATAGCGCAATGGGATGCCATGGAACGACACTACGAGATGCTCGGGAGCACTCGCAGACGCCGCGCGGAGGAAACCGTCTGCCAATGCTTCAATATAGCCAGGAGCGTCCGGGGCGATCTGCCGGATCGGGTTCGTCACTCCCGCGTCGAGGATGAGCGCTTCGATGGTGCCGGTGGTCGCCCCCGTTCGCTGCGGGAAGAGCGGCACGATACGAAGCTCGCCGGAAAATTCGAGCGCTTCGCGAAGCGACGGATTTCCGTAGCGGTACACAAAACGCACCTCGCTTTGGAGCTTCTTCGCGAGCCCGTCACAAATCCGCCGGGTGCCGGTCTCGAGCGGCGAGCCCTCGTCCGACCAGATTGCCCGATATTGCTCGGCCACGCGCGCGGGACGCGTGCGCAAGATTTTATCGAGAATCGGCCGCCACAGCCACCGCGGATAATCAACCACCATCGGATCGGAAAGGAACTCCTGGAGAAAAGTACGCACGGCCTCCTCGGTCGGCGCGGCGGTCGTACCTAAATTGACGAGAAGAACCCGAACGGCGCTCACTCGACCTATGAGCTCAGGAAGCGGCCACGTAAGGAATCGTTTGGGGACCGCGAGGCAGTACACATAAGGTTCCCTCTTCTCCCGCTTCCGCGAGCGCGGAGCGCGTCGCGTCGGCGACGTCGTCCATCGGTTCGAAATGCGCGGCGCGCAGCGACTCCGGAGGCAGAAAGCCGGTCTTGATCCGAACACGAGCGCGCTTTTGGATCATCGACTGGACTTGGATTTGCCACTGGTCAGGTACGGCGAAGTCCGGTTCGTGCACCATCTCGAGGAGTTCCTCGGGCGAAGAGCGCCGGCGCAAGAGCTCAGCATAGGGGCCGTGCTCCGGGAGACCATCACGGCATTCGGAGGCGCAGAGAATGACGCCTCCGTCTTTGACGACTTTCGCGGCCGCCGAGAGCCCCTTGATCGTCTGATAGAGATTCTGATCGAGAGGAAATCCCGAATTGGTCGTGACAACGACGTCGAAGGGGGCCACGACTTCGCACATCGCTTCGCGCTTGGATGCGATGCACGCTTCGCTATGCTCGGCGAAGAGCTCCCCGGCAAAGGCAGCGGTGATTTGCTTGTCACCGTTCAGCGTCACATCGAACGCGAAATGGACGCCCGTCATCCGGGCGATGTCGCGCACATCGTCGTGAATGGGGTTGCCCTCCGTCACACCCCACGTCGCCTGTGGATGACCCACGTGATGCGCGTCGTGAAGCACCATCGTCGTCTCGAGCCCCGCGAGCCCAGGCGCAACCATCTTGGGCCCGCCGCTAAAGCCAGCGAAAAAATGAGGTTCGACGAAACCCGTCGTGATGCGGATATCCGCGTCGAGCCATTCACGGTTGAGCCAAACGGGGACACCTCGAGAGCTCTTACCTGCAGAAGCGAGCATTGCGGCGTCACGTGCGTCGTGGTTGACGATGCGGTATCGATCGATGACCTCGTCCCCCAGCATCGCGCGCAACTCTTCTTCGGAGTTTCTGCGGTGCGTCCCCGTCGCGATGAGGATCACCACGTCCTCGGGCCGAGCCTCGGGCATTGCGTCGAAGAGCGCCCGGAGCATCGGCTCGCGGGGTTGGGGCCTCGTGCCGTCGCATACGGAAATCGCGACGCGCCGGCCGGGCTTCACGATCGTATCGAGCGTCGCCGCGCCAATAGGATTTCCGAGTGCGCGCCGGAGCGTCGCGGCCGCGTCGGACACGCCGGGCGGGTAGTTCGGCTCGATGACCGTTATGCGCCCATCAGGCAGATCGACTTCGAGCCCGTCCGTTCCGTAATCAAGCACAACCTTCATAAGTTATGCCTGATCGTACTGAGATCGCGCCGAGCGATCAATAGCGGGTTCGAGCACTCGGCTCTAACCCGACAGAACCGAGGATTTTGTGCCACGTTCTGAAGCAAATTCTTTCTTATCCCCACATCCCCTCCTATCCCCACCTCTCCTTGCTTTTAGCGGCGTTTTTAAAGGCAAGGGGATGTGGGGATGAGAGTCAGCTCTAAGGTTTGGATTTAGAACGCTTTCAGGTTTACCTGGCTAGCGCTAGAGCTCGACGATCGTGCCCAACCCTTTCTTTTTCGCTAGAACGAGCACACGGGCGGCGACCGAGACGTCTTGAACCGCGTTGCCGACGGATTTGAAGAGCGTGATTTGCTCGTCGCTCGTCCGCCCTTCTCGCGTCCCCTCGACGATCTCGCCGAGCTCGGCATGAACGCTGTCCTGCGATATGCGTCCTTCCCGTTTTGGGATGATGAGATCGCCCGACTCCGCCCAGACAGCTTCCCTCGAGTCCACGACAAGAAGCGCTTTTTCGACCGTCTCCGCCGGTAGCTCCTGCATTTGAGGGGTGAACGAGCCAATCGCGTTCACGTGGGCGCCAGGCTTCAAATCGCTATGCGCGAAAACGGGCGTTTTCGATGTCGTGGCTGTGCACACGATGTCGGCATCGCGTACCGCTTTTTTGGCAGAATCCATCACTTCGATCTTCGCGGGGACGGGTGCCCCAAAGCTCACCATCTCGTCGCGAAAGGCCACAGCGGAGGCCTCGAATCGGTCGTATACGTAAACGCGATCGATGGACCGCACCGCGCAGCAGGCCCGAAGCTGCGTCCTTCCCTGCGCTCCCGTTCCAAGAACGGCCACCGACGTCGCGTCCTTGCGCGCGAGAAGATCGGTGGCAGCTCCCGAGGCCGCGCCCGTGCGGAGCGCGGTCAGATAGGTCCCGTCGAGAATCGCTGTGGGAAGGCCGGTCTCGGGGTCCACGAGCGTGACCATGGCGGTGATGGTCGGCAGCCCCTGCTCGATATTGCCCGAGAAGACCGAGACCATCTTCATGCCGAGCTCATCTGTCTGTTCCAGATAAGCCGGCATGAAAAGCGTCACGCCGTCATGAAGCGGGACTCCGAGCTGCGTGCGAATGGGGACGCGGGCGCGCCCTTTGGAGAGTTGCGCGAAGGCAGCTTTAACCGTTTCGATAGCTTGATCCATCGAAATGGCTTCGCGGACCTCGTCTTTGGAAATGACGTGAAGCTTCATGCCGCAACATCCTAAAGCGTTGGGCCCGCTCAGGCAAGTTGTGATAGAAAAGGGCCTCCATGATAAAGCTAGAAGGTGTGTACACCTAAAGCGTTGGGCCCGCTCAGGCAAGTTGTGATAGAAAAGGGCCTCCATGATAAAGCTAGAAGGTGTGTACACCGTTTTGCCGACGCCTCTCGACGATGACGGCCAATTCGATTCCAAGAGTCTAGGCCGTGCCATCGATCTTTTCATCGAGGACGGGGTCTCCGGGTTCACCGCGCTCGGCGTCACGAGCGAGGTGGCGCGCATCTCGGACCGCGAGCGTCAGACGATACTCGAAGCCTCGATGGCGTACGTGAGAGGACGCGTTCCGGTCATCGTCGGCGCGACCGGTCCCGGCCTCGATACGTGCCTCGATTATTGTCGCGCCGCGCAAGAAGCTGGCGCCGCCGGGGTCATGGTGAGCCCGCCGCGGATGGAGAAGCTCAACTCCAACTATCTCCGCCGCCACTTCAGCACCATCGCCGAGAAATTCGACTTTCCCATCATCATCCAGGACTTCCCGCCAATCTGCGGCTATCACATGGAGGCCTCGCTCCTCGTGGATATTTGCCGCGAGATTCCGTCGGCGCGAACGATCAAGCTAGAGGACGCGCCGACGCCATACAAGACAGCGCGCATCCGTGAGCTCGAGGGCGGGATCGGGATCACGATCTTCGGTGGTCTCGGGGGCGGCTACCTCCTCGAGGAGCTCATCGCCGGGGCTAATGGTGCGATGACCGGGTTCGCTTATCCAAAGCTTCTCGTCGAGATCGTCTCCAAATGGAACGCTGGGCAGAAAGACGAAGCAGCCGACTTCTTCTACCGTCACTGCCCCTTGATGCGCTTCGAGTTCCAGCCTGGAATCGGCATGGCGATCCGCAAAGAGATGCTGAAGCGGCGCGGCGCTTTGAGCCATGCCGGCATCCGCGCACCGGGGGCGCTGCTCGATGATCCGACGCGCGAGGCGCTCAAGCGCGTCTTGAAGTGGCTCGGTATGGATTGACATAGGCGTAAGGTGAGCATTGTCGACAAACTGATAGCCGTCTCGCTTCCGATCGTCCCCAAGCCGATCGTGCGGGTTTTCGCGGGTCCCTATATCGCGGGCGAGACCTTGGACGATCAGATCCCCGTCATAGAGCAGTTGAACGGCGAAGGCCTCATGGTCGCGTCCGGCATCCTCGGCGAGTTCGTGACGCGCCGCGAGGAGTCCGAGGAAGCGGTGCGCGATTACAAGAACGCCCTCGACGCAATCCATGCGCGGAAGCTCGACAGCAATATCCACATCAAACCGACCCATCTCGGCCTGAAGCTCGACAAGGAGTTCTGCTACGACAACGTCTGCGCCATCCTCAAGCACGCGAAGAGCAAGGGTAATTTCGTACGCATGGACATGGAGGACTCCCCCACCATCGACGACACGCTCGATCTCTATTTTCGAGCGAAACAGGACTTTGATAACTTCGGCTGCGTCATCCAAGCACGCATGCGGCGAAGCCTCGAAGACGTGCGCCGTCTGGCAAAAGCGGGTGCCAATGTGCGTCTGTGCAAAGGCGTCTATCTCGAGCCTCGCGAGTGCGCTTATACCGACCGCCGTATCATCCAGAACAATTACGCGATGCTCCTCGAAGAGCTCTTGAGCGCAGGTTGCTATGTCGGCATCGCCACCCACGACGAGGTCCTCATCTGGGAGGCCTATCGCGTCATCGACAAGCTTGGGCTCAAGACGCACCAATACGAATTTCAGATGCTCCACGGTGTCGAGCGCGAGCTGCGCCGCATCGTGCGCGACGCGGGACATCGGCTGCGCGTCGCGGTACCCTATGGCCCGAGCTGGTATCCCTATTCGATACGCCGGCTCCGGAAGAATCCGGCCATTGCCGGCTATGTGTTGAAAGCAATGTTCAAATAACTCTCACGGAGATAGTTCATGTCGAAGCTCCAATCCCGACGAGGGTTCTTGCTATTTTTCGCAGGAAGCCCGCTTCTCGCGGTAGCAGGCCGCGGCTTTTAAAGGTGAGGCATGAGCGGCACATCGGGTAAAGAGGCGGGCAACGAGGAGTTCACCTCACGCTGGGGCATCTTGATGACGGCCATCGGCATGGCTGTGGGCACGGGGAACATTTGGCGTTTTCCGCGGGTGGCGGCCGAGAACGGTGGCGCTGCTTTCTTGGTCCCTTGGGTCATTTTTCTCTTCGTCTGGGCAATCCCGCTCCTGCTCGCGGAATTCGCGCTCGGCAAGACCACGCGCCGCGGCCCAGCGGGCGCCGTGGGCAGTCTCGTCGGCGAAGGCTATAACTGGCTCGGCGCGTTTGTTGGCCTCGTTACTTGCTTCATTACCTTCTACTACTCCGTGGTCACCGGCTGGTGCCTGAAATATTTCATCGCATCGTTTGGCACGGTGTTCTCCTCGGAGCAAACAGCCGAGAGCTATTGGACAGCTTTTACCACCGACTCGATTCAACCCGTCGCCTTTCACGCCGCGGCCCTCATCCTCGGCTGCCTCATTATTTACAGAGGCGTCGTGAGGGGGCTCGAGCGGACCAACCGCATCCTCATCCCACTCTTGTTTCTGCTGCTCATCATCGCCGCGATCCGGGCCATTACGCTGCCGGGTGCTACCAAGGGATTGTCTTACCTCTTTTCGCCCAACTGGTCGGACCTCCGAAATTACCAAGTCTGGCTCGCAGCGCTCACACAGGCGGCGTGGAGCACCGGCGCTGGATGGGGTCTCGTAACGACCTACGGCATCTATCTCCGAAAGAAGGACACTTTTACACTCACAACCTTCACGACCGCTTTCGGCAACAACTCGGCATCTTTGCTCGCCGGCATCGCCGTCATCTGCACCGTCTTTGCCATCCTCCCGGAAGCGCAAGCGCGGACCGCTCTCGGCGCCGGGAACGAAGGCTTGACATTCATTTGGATGCCTCAGCTTTTCGCCGGGATGCCCGGAGGAAGGCTTTTTCTCCCCATCTTCTTTCTCGCGCTGAGCTCAGCCGCGATCTCGTCGCTCATCGCGATGCTCGAGATGGCGTCCCGCATGCTCATGGATTGGGGGCTGCCCCGCAGGAAAGCCGTGCCGGTAGTGGGCGCAGTCTCTTTCGTGCTCGGGCTTCCTTCGGCTTGGCACATGGGCTTCTTGAAAAATCAGGACTGGGTCTGGGGCATCGGTCTGATGGTGTCGGGTCTGTTCATCGCACTCACCGTCATCAAATACGGTGCCGCGCGGTTTCGCGAAGAGCTCATCAATACCGAGGACGAGAAGCGCCCCATTGGCAGGTGGTTCGTCTGGGTGATCACGATCCTGGTGCCGCTCGAGTTTCTCGCCATGATCGGGTGGTGGTTCTACCAGTCCGCGACCCAATTCGATCCGAAAGGCTGGTGGAAGCTTCGGAGCGAGATAAGTGTCGGTACGGCGGTGATACAGATCGCAATCCTCGCGATCGTGCTGTTCTTGACCAACACCTATTGGGTGAAGAGACTCAAGAAAGACTAATGCCGCTTGCCTTGACGGACAGAGACAAAGCGCTTCTCGCGGGCGAGCTCGGGCCTGCGCCCAAGATGGCGATGTTCATCCTGACGCGGATGGCGCGAGTCTACGGTGCTCACGGAATGATCGACATCACGGGAGCCCATATCGACAGCACCATCTATGTCGGGGATGCCGAGCTCGTCGAAGAGATGCCCTTGGCGGAAGACCGGATGAGCTTGGATGTCACGAAGACCGTGACCGTGACCCAGAGTGGCTGGTTTCACGTGCGTGCGGAGGGAACCTGGGAGGACAGCTTTTCGCGCGATACCGGATTCGCACAGGGCTTCACGAACCCCGTTTGGGTAACGGTTGGAAACCGCCCCGTCCGGAATCTCAAAGCCGCCGAGTACTCGCTCGAGTGGATCGACAAGCTGCGCGCGATGGCGGAAGCCGCACCGGGATGGCGCTCGCAATGGGAGAAGGACCACGTCTTCGGGCAGTTCGACGAAGCCAGACGGATCTACGAACGCTTTGCTCGTGGGGCGCATGAGCTCCCCCCAGCAACGGGCTCGGAGCCCTAGATTCCTTCAGCCGTGGCAGCAGTAGCGTCTTAGTTCTCTTTCCGGGAGTTGCTGTAGAAGCCATTGCTGAACTTGTCGAAGAAGCGGTCGAGCAACGGATGCTCGACGCGTTGCCCGCTGGGGCCGGGTTCCAGGTTCCGCTCGGCCACGTAGGTGCTCTGGTGGGTCCCGTGGACGAGGATGTGGTACCAGGGCTGGTCCTTAGGGGGAAGACTCCTCGCCACCGCTTCGTACCACTCATCAGATAACTGGAAGGTCTGGTCGACCTCGACGATGACTCCGCAGTAGTCGAAGAGCGCGTGGTGAATAACCTGCCCGGCGTGGAACTTGTTACGGAACTCAATCATCAGTACCTTCAGTGTGGTGGGAAAATTTCTAAGTTGCGGCATGATCACCTCACGCCCTTGCTAAGGAGCATTCGACCAGCGCTTGTAGCACTGAATCGACTACAAATCCACTGTTACGGAATCGGCCTCCGCGATCCAGGAAGTCTCACCCCGTCGAAGGTGCAATCTACAAGTCGGTTGCTTCAGGGTCACCTGACAGAATCGGGAAGACCTCGAGCGCCGACTAGGGATTGCCCTCGTCGATCGGGCAAGCGACAATTTCTCAAAGGACCTATTCAGCATGCACGTCACCATCACAAAGTCCCGAGTGCGCAGCATTCTTACCCGCACCTCTGGATATCTGAAGACCGTCACGTCCCACTCGATGCAGCCCTACCGAGGGTGCACTTTCGGAAACTCGCTCTGCGGTGTGGGCTGCTATGTGCAGCATAATCACTGGTTGACGCGCGGCGCGGAGTGGGGGAGTTTCCTGGACGTCCGGACGAACGCGCCCGAGGCCTATCGGAGTCAGTACCAGACGGAGCGGCGATGGGCGCGGCGGGCGCGCGGCGGTTTCAGTATCTTTCTCTCGAGCTCCACCGATCCCTTCCTACCCCAGGAGAAAACTTTCGGGATCACCCGGCGCCTTCTGGAGGCAATGAATGAGTCGCCGCCGGACGTCCTCATTGTCCAAACGCACACCCACCTGGTTAGCGCCTACAGCGACATCTACCGGCAGTTGGCTCGGCGGTGCGAGCTTCGGTTTCACATTTCCATCGAAAGCGATCGGGATCGCCTGCCTGGCCTACCACCACCGGCGAGCTCGGTGGAGAAAAGGTTTGAGGCCGCGGCGGCCCTGCGGGTTCTTGGGCTCCGCGTTCTCATCACGGTGTCCCCGCTTCTTCCGATTTCCGAGCCCCATGGGTTCTTCGCGCGGATCGCCCAGGTAGCCGACGGCGTCGTCATCGACCACTTCATCCGTGGCGATGGGACCCCGGATGGGAGCCGAACGAAGGCCACCAAACTACCGGCGGCGATGGCCCGATTTGACCCGCAAACTACTGACGACAAGTATCTCGAGCGGATGGTCCGGGTCGCCCTGGAGGTTATGCCCGGCAGGGTGGGAGTCAACGTGGACGGGTTCGCCGGGCGTTTCCTGCCCGTTGGGGTAACACTGGGGTAACAGCTCGCGGCTAGTCGGGCGGGAGCGCCTGGGTTTGTCGTCTCCAGTAGCCTGCTGGTGCGCCGAGGCTCGTGCACGGGTCTCGTGTTCGGCGCAACGGTGATGATCTGCGGGTTCGGCCCCGGACTCCTTCTGCTGTTCCTGTGCGAAAAACAGCGTAGAACTCCGTGTCCAACAACGGCGCGGGGCCAACCGGCCTGTCCGGATTGATGAAGACGTAGCGGGCGCGCCGCGCGGGGCACGCTAGAAAGCCATAGAATAGAAAGTGAGATGGCCACGACGACGAAGAACTCGCTCGTCAAGCAGGAACACTATGTCTACTCGCACATCACGAAAATCCCCGGTGTGTGCGGTGGAAAAACAACGATCGACGGAAGACGCGTTCGGGTGATGGACGTCGTCGTTCTTCAACAGCAAGGCGAAACGCCGGAGCAAATCCTCGAGGCCTATGACTTTCTGAACCTAGCTCAAATCCACGCCGGATTGTCCTACTACTACGACAATCCCGCGGTAATCGACGCTCAGCTGAAAGCGGACGAGGAGCGGGATGCCCGGTTCGAGCGTGAGAAAATTTAATTTTTGAAACATCGAGCGTCGAGCTCCTCCCGCTAGTGGCCGGTCGCTTCCGTCTATAAATAGACGAAAGCGTTAACGGCTATCTCATCAATTCCGAGCCGCCTCCCGCAGCGAGCTGGTCCCCTTCGCAGGCTACGGGGATCTGCGATCGAGCGGCGGGCAAGGCCGTAGGCCGCAGTGCAAACCATGGCGCACGCAGCGCCGAAAAGGACCCGGAGCGTTCCGACGGCAGGATTAGCAGGTCCGAGCACCAGCGTTTGGCTCCAGCGTGGCGACGTCTACCGGCTCTCCTCCAAATCGCAGACGGCTTGCTCTTGACTGCCGGTCGGCAGCCCCTGATCAGCCCAAGCGTTGGTCCCGCCGTTCAGGCTCCGGACGTTCTGGTAGCCGAGCGACTGCAGAAAGAGCATCCCCGAGATCGACAGGTTGCCCCGGTCGCACACCGTAACGATCGCGTGCTCGAGCTGCTCGGGCAGCTCGCCGCGACGGTCACCCAACTCCGCGAAAGGGATATTCATCGCCCCCGCCACGTGCCGCTTCGCGTAGACCTCTGCTTTCCGCACGTCGAGGAGGAACGGCTGCGAGTCCTGCCCCTCGAGCGCCGTGCGCAGGTCCTCCACCTCCCAGGTGTTGTGCGGGTTGCGCGAGTTCTCCACCAGGGTGGTTAGAAGCTGCTCCTTCGGGCTGGGCTCGCCCGTGAGCGCGTCGGCCGAGGAGGCAGCCCTAACATGAGGAAAGTGCCGCTCGAATGAGGAGGCGTACTTGAAAACATTATCCGGGAAGATGATCACGACCACGGCGTCCGGCTGGTCCTCTATCACCTTCAGGGCGCCGACGAGGGCGAGGGCCGAGCTGGGTCCGGCGATGAGGCTCTCCTCTCGGGTGAGACGCAAGCACATGTCGTAGGCCTCCCGGTTGCCGACCTCCACGAGGGTGTCGTACTCGTCCGGTCGGAAGAGTTTGGTGTGCTCCAGCTGACGCATCGAGCGCACTCCGGGGATGTCGTGGCCCTCTTGGGGGTGCACGCCAATGACCTGGATGTCCCGATTCTTGCCCTTCAGGAAGCTGCCGTTGCCGCTGATGGTCCCGCAGGTGCCCAGACTGGCGACGAAGTGGGTGATCTTGCCCTCCGTTTGGCGCCAGATCTCGGGGCCGGTCGTCTGGATGTGGGCCTCGACGTTCGCTTCATTCTCGTACTGGTTGAGCATGTGGAATTCGGACCCTTCGGCCATTTCCACGGCCCGCGCAATGGCCCCCTCCGGGGACCTTGGATCCGGTCAGAGGCTGTCTGCGAACTCCTCGACCTCCGAGCCGAAGAAGCGCAGCATGGCTCGTTTCTCGGCCGGTATGGCCTTGGACACGGGCGTCGACAGGTGGTAGCCCTGAGCGTTGGCCATCATCGCCAAGCCCATACCC
>Ga0310120_10000034_pt1 | contig 93571 bp, 79 predicted proteins | sample CB27_AW_983_MG_FD_203506 | JGI IMG/M metagenome (GOLD analysis project Ga0310120, IMG submission 203506) | Marine microbial communities from Western Arctic Ocean, Canada - CB27_AW_983 | ecosystem: Environmental > Aquatic > Marine > Oceanic | place: Canada: Western Arctic Ocean | collected...
TCGTGAAGAACGGTGAGCCACTTCAACTGCACTTGGTGGAAACTCCTGATGTGGTTGCCACATTGGGTGCCCGGAAGCAACACCAGTGGCTTGTCGGTTTTGCACTGGAAACCGAAGACCATCGATTTCGTGCGATCGTCAAATTGGAACGCAAGAGTTGTGATTTGATCGTGTTGAACGAGCCTGCGGCCATGAATTCGGATGAGAACCGAGTGGAAGTGCTGGCCCCGGAAGGAAAAGTGGGTGAAACTATTTCCGGCTCGAAGCGGTTGGTGGCTCGAGGCATTCTGAAGGTGATTCAGAAAAGGTTGGTGGAATGCGATCGCTCCTGAGAGTCAGGCAGGCTGGATGGTTTTTTCGACAACGGCCGCTCCCATCGAGTCCCCCGGCACGTTGACCGCGGTTCTGAAACGGTCAAGCAGCCAATCGACCGAAAGAATCAAGGCAATGTATTCCTGTGGTAGCCCGACGGCATTTAAAACGATCAACATAGTGACCAGACCCGCTTCGGGAATTCGGGCAGCCCCTATTGCCACGAGTCTTGCGGTGACGGCAACCACCACTTGCTGAGAAAGTTCCAGGTTCTGGTTAATGGCTTGGGCGATGAAGATTGCCATCACAGCTTCATCAAGTGCGGTTCCATCCATATTGATGGTGGCTCCCAAAGGGAGGACAAACTCGGTGGATGTTTCTGATACTCGGGCCTTTTAACGGGCGCACTGGATGGTGACCGGTAACGTTGCCGAGGAACTGGCGGTTGAACATGCCCCTCGATCTTGTTTCAGCCCGAGAGGCGTAAGGATGGTCTGCAGCGGCGAAGGTTTCAATTGAAAATTCCCGTTGCGGCGGCAGGTTGGGAGGATGCCTCCAGTTCAGTATTGAAACGAAGTTCCGTTTGGGCGTATACCATCAGACCTCTGTACTACCCCAGGGAGGATATCTGCACTAATGAAGATCCTGAAGCTGAGTACGCACTGGCTGGTTCTCATCGCCCTCGTTGTGGGTGTCGGGGTGGGGCTGCTCATCCAGCAGACAGATGCGCAACCCCGGATCCCGGTCAAGATGGCGGAGATCTCCGGGACTGCGCAGGTGCAGGATGCCGGGGGCGTCAAGGGAGTGCAGATTGGGGACAAGGTGCTGCAGTTCGGTGGAAAGGACGTGGGAGACTTCACGGCATGGGAATCCCTGCTGGCGGGCCAGTCACTCGGCCGGACTCTCAATCTCAAGCTTCAGCGGGAGGGGGTGGATGATTTTTCAGTTTCGGTGAAGGTCGAGATGTCGCCGGATTCGACCCGGGCACGCTGGATCGCTCCCTTTGATTTTGTCGCCAGCCTGTTTATGAAGCTTTTGAAGATGCTCATCGTGCCGCTGATTCTCACCTCGATCATCTCGGGCGTGGTCAGCGTCGGGGACCCTTCGTCCCTGGGCCGGATCGGCTTAAAAACCATGGCCTATTACTTCATGACGAGCCTGCTGGCAATCGTCGTGGGGCTCTCGATCGTCAATGTCTTCCACCCGGGCATCGGGGCCGATCTGAACCTCACATCCTCTGTCGGAGAGAAAGATCTTGGCCATGCGGATGCCTCAGATATCGTCCTGGACATGGTTCCCGAAAATATTTTCGGCTCGCTTTCGAGCAACTCGACAATTCTGCAGGTGATCTTCTTCAGCATCCTCTTCGGCTTCTTTATCACGAAGTTGTCCGGTCCCGGCGGGGGTCTTCTCAAGCAGCTCTTCGAGTCCGGCTTCGAGGTGATGATGAAGATGGCCGAGTTCATCCTGAAGTTTATCCCGATCGCCGTGGTTGCACTGATTGTCCGGGTTGTCGGAAAAACCGGCATGGATGTCTTTGAGGATCTCCTGGTGTTCATGGGGTGCGTGGTGCTGGCGATCGCCATTCATTTCTGCATCACGCTGCCCCTGATCCTTCGCTTCGTCGGTCGCATCAACCCGTTGAGCTGGGCCAAAGCCATGTGGCCGGCGATTATCACGGCCTTCTCCACCAGCTCGTCCTCGGCCACCCTGCCCGTCACCATGCGCACGGTGAAGGAGAGCGGCCGGGCGAGCGACACGGTGGCTTCTTTCTCCCTGCCGCTGGGGGCGACGGTCAATATGGATGGAACGGCGCTCTACGAGTGCATGGGCGTGATCTTCCTGGCCCAGTATTATTCCGGAGTTGGGCCTAATCCGTTTGAGCTCACCCTGGGGATCCAGATGTACGTGGTCCTCACGGCCCTGCTGGCCTCTGTGGGCGCCGCGGGAATTCCCTCGGCGGGGCTGGTGATGATGATAACGATTCTCCAGGCGCTGAAGCTGCCCACCGAGGCGGCTTTCCTGCTGCTGGCCGTCGACCGTCCGCTCGACATGCTGCGCACCGCGACCAATGTCTGGAGCGACACCACCTGCGCGGCGGTCGTGTCACGAAGCGAGGGCGCGACAGGACTTACCGGCGCCCTCGGGGACGAGGGATCTGGTCCCACTTAAGAACGATGACTGAGGCCAGCACATGCATTCAGTCGGATCAGAACCGGCTTAGTAATCTTTGCCTTCTTAGTATGCTTCAACTTCCTATGGTGCGACTCTGGCGTGAACTAGGGTGGTAGGCGAACCGGTACCACAAATCTGTAGTTTAGAAGGCAGCAGGTGTCCTGTTTTCCATGGAGGTCCTAGTGTGCCTTGGCCGTCGCAATGTTCTTGCGAGGAGACATATTCAGGACTTCGTCAGCCAGTTGCCGATAGTCGGAAGCGCCATTCGAATGGGGCGCATATTCAAAGATCGATTGACCGAAGCTGGGAGCTTCCGCCAGACGGATGTTGCGACGAATTTTGTTTTGAAAGGCGGACGTGTGGTTCCAAGGAGACGTTTGGGCGTGTTGTTGAGAAAAGAATTTGTCGACGTCCCGGCATACTTCCTGGGCCAAACGGGTTCCGGATTCATACATGCAGAAAACAACTCCCGACAGTTGTAGAGCCGGATTGATCCTGCGAGCCACGACTTCGATTGTTCCCAGAAGTTTGCTGAGACCATGTAGTGCCAAGAAATGGGGTTGAAGTGGAAGGAAAACCTCGTCGACGGCTGCTAATGCATTTAACGTCAGCAATCCTAACGAAGGTGGGCAGTCGATCAAAAGGTAGTCCATGTCTTGGGGATCATTGGCCAATGCATCTTGCAAAAGGACCTCGCGACCCACTTCACCGGCTAGTTCGACTTCTGCTGCGGCTAGGTCAAGGTGTGACGGTATTACCCACAGATTCTCGGCAACCTGCCGGCGAACATCACTCAAGCGCGCATCACCGATCAGGACATGGTAGATAGTACCTTCCCCGTCATTGGGCTGGACGCCCAGGTGAAGCGTTGCATGAGCCTGAGGATCGAGATCCAGCAGGCAGACGCGCTGTCCCATTTGAGACAGCGCTGCGCTAAGATTGACGGCGGTTGTTGTTTTCCCTACGCCACCCTTCTGATTGATAATGGCAATCGCCCGCATCGCCGAGAACTCCTTTGCTATGAGTTGGGATTCGGCAGCTGAACGCGGATTATAGCGGGACTTCAATTGTTGCTCCTAGGCCGAATTTTTCATGGGCGTGGAGATCGATCAGCGGAGGAGTACAAAAATAGATGTTTTAGAGTACACAGTTTTCTGTTTGACTTGTTCTGCAGCCATCTTTGGTCGGAAACGGTATTCAGGACGGATTGCACTCGCCAGGGCCTGGTGACAAAACAGATGTCAGATTCTGTGCCAGTCGATTCGAATGGCACTTGTGTGGCCCCGTTTCCGACTCCTTTGTTTCATTGGCGAGAACAATGAGAGTCTTCGGCCAAATCAAGGAGGAGGGGAACCAGAAAATCTTTCGCATAAAGACAAAAAGGAAATTCTCGCGAGGAAAGCAACTGATTCTTAGGTAATTGATCGGCCAACCTCAGGCGGTGTGTTTCCAGACGTTGCTGTTCTTCTGCGACGAAACGCTGCAAGGCACGATTGGCGCGTTCGATCGCTCGATGTCGTTCGAGTCGGCTGCCGTGAGATGATTCCTGCTGGATCCATTCCTGTTTGGACTCGATCCAAGGTCTGGCTTGTGGGTGGTCTGAATCTGAGACATGTCTTTCAGGATGGAATTGCAGGTCCCGTAACTGTTGGTTCAAGTGGTGCAACTGTTCGGATCGGGCCTCCGGTAGTTGCAATGGCAACTGCATCGTCGCCGAAACCGTAAGATGTTTCGGCAACTCGATACCAAAAAACCTGCCAGCAATCCGCTCGGCAATCTGATCATATTTGGCGCCGCCGATCCCATGCAGGAATAGGTCGCTCAGCATCAGTCTGGCATACATCGTTGTCACAAGAGCCCGTGGCCGCAACTTCCAGGGACCATTCAACAAGCATTGGACAGCGTCATTGAGAGAAGAATCTGCAGTGGTGGGAAGAATGAACGGCTCACCGAACGCAGTTTTTAACTGCAGGTGTCCTGCTTGACTCCTCACGTAGACACGGCGACGAATCGGATCGCCTGCACTCCACAACCAGAAGGGGGCCTCCAGCCATTCTGATTCACTTGCTAAATCAGGTAACGGCTGGGCGGTGTTCCGCAGTCGATGGACACGTCGATATTCTCCGAGCGCTTCGTTGTATGCTTCGTGAAAACGTGGTAAGTGAGCGAGCAGATGACTTGCAAAGTGATAGAACGACCAGGTACTGCAGAGCATGCCCAGCGGCACTTCGCAAGTTTCCAAGCCGCACTCTTCCTCGAACTGGTGTCGTGCCCGAGCGATGCTCCGGCCCAGGTTGGGTGTCTCGGAGAGGGCGGTTATTGCGCGTGGCCAGAGCCGAAGAATTAACGGGTCGGATTCGAAAGGATACAGGGCAGTTGTGACTCGCGTCGCGAAGGAATTGAACAAGGCAGGATCCTGGCACCGGCGTTCTTCAAATGGACAGGCCTGCTGTTCACGATCCATGGCGATCCGTGTGATGCGAGGTTCTTCCAGAGAACCCACCGGCACGTTGATGGTTGTAGTTTGTACCCGATCATTATCAACGATCAGGTTGATGCCGATGGCCTGGTGACGTTTTGCCAACTGAGAGAGCACGAAGTTTTTAAACCACACTCCGGCGTGAAAAAGCTCGGGTTGATGTCCTGCCAAAAAGACGCGCCGTTGTTTTACCAGGGAATCGCCGATGTCACGGTAAGAACGAGTGTAATGGATCGCCAAATCGAGAAGTTCTTTACGTGCAATCGCCGCGCAGTCGGAAAGCGAGTAGCCTTGAAAGTCATAAGCGAAACGGGACCGCTGTGACTCGTTATGCTGAATCAAAGAGCCAACTTCCGTCAGTGGCGGATCAGTCAGAATCTCGCCATGCCGGCTGGGAGCCCGCAGGCGACGATATTCCATGGGGGGAACCATCGCCAGTACTACGTGCCCTCGCTATATAATCGGACGGAAGATATTGATACACGGTCCTCCACCGACTCGATGCTACGGTCGAGGACCAGCCGGTAGTATTCCACGCGCACTTCTGCTTCGTCCAAGGCGCCTCCGAACGAGCGACTCCCGTCCAAATAGATGAGTGGTACGGGTGACTCGACAATGCGAAGTCCGGCGGTTGCCGCTTGAACCCACAATTCCAGGGGCATTGCATACCCCGGTTCGGTTAAATGCAACTTGTGCAAGGCAGATACACGATAAGCTTTGAAACCACAAAAGGCATCCGTCAGTTTCAGCGATAAGCGATCGTTAAGTTCCGAAGTAATCAACTCGTTAATACGTTGCCGATCCACCGGTGGGTGGTTGTCCCCGGCGAATGTCTGCAGGTAACGACTTCCAGACACGATGTCGGCACTCTCACACGCTTGGATGAACTGGGGAATCCGTTGCGGCTCGTGCTGGCCATCGCAATCGATTGAAATTACGATGTCAAAATGATGGTCGATTGCATGCTGAAAAGCGGAGATCAGCGCAGCGCCATAGCCCCTGTTCTGAGGATGGGTCAGCGTTTCGACATCGGTTCTTTGCAGCAGGAGTTCCGCAGTTCCGTCTGTGGAACCATCATCGACTACCAAGACATCTTGATTGTACCGCAACACCTGGTCCAGAACGGGGCACACAAAGGGAGCTTCGTTGAAAACCGGTAGTGCGATAAGTACGCGCGGTGAATTCATCAAGCTGCTCGTTGTCGTGAAAATTCAAAAATGAACCTACCGATCATTGTAGACGCCCCCTGTCGCCCGTCAACTCTTTCCGGAATGGCAGTTCACATGACCAGATCTTTTTCGAGCCACCCCATTCAGTATTTCGCATTAAAAACGGCATAACCGGAAACGAGGGATTGCCAGATGGTGCAGAGTCCTGCCGTGTGTTGAACAGGGAAAGGCAAAAGGGTCATCGACTACGATGGATTCCGTTGACTGCCAGACCAAAAGTAATTGTCGCACGGTGTGGACCGGGGAAGGACTCACCTACACGAATTGCTGGGTGCAGTTTCGTAAGGCGGTTGGATGGCCTAATTTCTACCAACTGACGGCGTGAGTGCGTTGGTGTGTTTTCCAATCGGGTGTGTTGATATTCTCGTTCACGAGCATCACGGAAAACATCATTGGGTTGCATTGGCAGTCAGGAACTGTATGTTCTAAAAGGAATTCAAAAAGCGAAATCTTCCTTGGTGTCACCCGTTATTTGCCGCGTCACTGTTCCGCAATGCGGGCGCACATGAAACGCCGGCCTAAGTGTCCATAGGACCCCGAAGTAAACGTTTTCTGCCAACGGAGTATCGATCATGTTTCTTTCGGTGATGCGACGTGAGTTGCTACAGTGCTGGATTATTATGGGAGCGGGACTCTTGATTCACAGTCATTCTTATGCCGAGTCGGCCGATACCCAAATCGTCACGCATACTTATAAAACGATTGGCGATCTGGAAATCCAAGCCGATGTTTATGTCAGTCAGGAAAAACTGATCCGACCGGCAGTTGTGTGGATTCATGGTGGAGCGCTGATCAACGGGCACCGCGCCGGTGTGAATGACCGACTGAAGGACCACGTACTCGCTGCAGGCTATGTTCTGATTTCGCTGGACTATCGACTTGCGCCCGAGACAAAACTTCCGGCGATTATTCGGGATATTGAAGACGCCTTCACGTGGATTCATCAAGACGGTGTCAAATTGTTCAACATTGACCCCACTCGAATTGCAGTCGCTGGCGGGTCCGCCGGTGGATACTTGACGTTGACTGCCGGATTCCGTGTGCATCCGCGACCGACGGTACTTTTTTCATTGTACGGATACGGAGACTTGGTTGGAGACTGGTACAGTCGTCCGAGTCCACACTCGCGACATCATTCTAGCAAGATGACACGTGAAGAAGCCTATGATCAAGTTAGTGGGCCCGTGATCGCAGACTCGCGGAATCGCGAAGGTGATGGCGGTGGATTTTATCGATATTGCCGCCAGACCGGTACGTGGCCACTGGCGGTGTCGGGGTGGGATCCCATTCAGGATCCCGAAAAGTTTTTCCCCTACATGGCTGTCAAGAACGTTACCGCTGAATATCCGCCGACGATCATGATTCATGGAACAAGCGATACTGACGTGCCTCATGAATTATCGGCGACGATGGCGGAACAACTGAAACACCACGGAGTGCTTCACGACCTGATCAGTATCCCGGATGGAGAACATGGTTTGGATGGTGGTGATCCAGACTTGATCGACGCTGCCTATGCGAAAGCATTTGCCTTTATCGATCAGCATCTGACTTCCAAGTAGTCGGACAGGCAGCGGATCGAGGTTGCCGGGGGAACTCCATTGTCCGTGGAGGGCCGAATGCTAATCTTGGAACTAGCGTGACCCACTCGAAGCATGGGCGTAGAAGATGGCCTGACGCATCCAGTCAATCGCCTGTTCGATACGCGGCAATTCTTCAAAGCCGTAGGACAACCGCAATTGGTTTTGCCCGATCGTGACCAGATCACCCTGGGGATGGACACAAAATTCGCCCGGAAGGTACACGACCCTGGGGTGTTTGTTCGGTGGAAGTCCATCGATTTCCCGCCTGCCGGTAGTCCGGGCCAGGAACCGGAAGAAGGCCGAATTCTCGTGCGTCGCAATTCCGTCAAGTGTCAGGTAGAAATAGAACCCGGCACTTCCTCCCCGGCACTCGGCCAGATGATCTCCCAGTTGACTGTCGATCCACTGGCGGACCGACTTCGCCTTTTGACGGTATCCGGCGTTCACTTCAGCAATCTGTTCGGATACATGGTGGTCTAGTAGGTAGCTGGCGATTTCCTGGTTAATCAGTGGGGCACTGAAACCCGCATCACTTGTTTTCTGTGCCATGGCGTCCAACAAGGGTCCGCCCGGACCGATCATGTAGCCGATCCGGAGGGCGGGTGCCAGAATTTTGGAGAGTGTTCCAATTTCGTAGACGAGGCCCAATTCGTCGTGCAACAACCCGGACTCGACCGTTTCCACGTTCGGATCGTGAATGAGACTTTCGTAGGCCTTGTCAAAAAAAACAGGAATGTTTCGTCCCAGTTTACGTGATAACCGGGTGGCAATTTCGACCACCCTTTGCCGACGTTGATTAGCGAGAATACTGCAGGTAGGGTTGTTGACTGTGACCAGGTAAAAAAAGCGGATCTCGTGATCCCGGTCCCCGAGTTCCCGTAGTTTCTGTTCCAGGCTGTCCGGATCCAATCCCTGTTCATCTTCGGGTATCGCGCAGACCTCGAAGCCCATGCGTTCCAGGAGATTGCAGTAGATGTAGTAAATGGGGTCAGCTGTCAGGACGATTCCAGGTGCCATGACGTGCGTGATTCCCTCGAGCAGACTGGTTGCTCCGTTGGGTCCCACAATAATTTCGAGGTTGGACAAAATGTCATTCGTTAGCCCGCCGAGTTGATGATCAAGATGAAATTGGCGGATCGAAGAAATCAAATTGGGCGATCCAACTGGGCCTCCATAGTTGAGGCAGACCCGGTACTTGTTTGGATTTTGCAGAACCTCGTGCAACGCTTCTTCGATAAGATCGCGGGGAATAGTATTTTCGTTGACGTATCCCACGCCCAGGTTGATGTCGACATCGTCTCTGAAATCCTGTGCGAAAGCAGCCATCAAACGATTCACCGGCGCCGGGATACTAGACGCAGTTCCGTAGTTGGATAGAAGAACCTCCTGGAGTGGCATGATGTGAAAATCCTTATCGTGTTGAAATGCACCGATCTCCGGGAGCGATTTGGTAGCGGATGAGGCCTTGAGTTGATGTGGATTAGACCAAGAACTGTGTCTCGCGTCAGAAAGCAGTCAAGCGTTCTACGCTCCAGGTGGTGGAATTAGAAATCATTTTGCCGATGAAAAAGTTGAAACCAACCAAGGTATGGTTTGCCGCACAAGCCCCAGTCGCTAAAATCGTCCGACGGACACGCGAATTTCCAATTCGAGAATTCCAGGGTTGAGTATGGCATCATGACAGAGATTACCGGACAGTCTAGTGACTTGCCAGGCGCAAAAGCGGATACGAAACTGAACCCGCGGATCGTGGCGATCGATGCCCTGCGCGGCTTCGACATGTTTTGGATACTGGGTGCTGCGAGTTTAGTGCGTGGCCTGCGACATGTAAGCGAGACGGAGTTCGTGAGTACGCTGTCCAGGCAATTGGCACATGTGGATTGGGAAGGCTGTCATTTTTACGACATTATTTTTCCGTTATTCGTGTTTCTGATGGGCGCCTCAACGGTCGGGTCGCTGCGAAATGCAGTGGTGCGAGAAGGGCGACACGCGGCCTATCGTCGCGTGTTTCTGCGAGCCATTATCTTGTATCTGCTGGGCTTGTTCTACTACGGAGGCCTTAGTCGAGACGGCGGACCTGAAATGTTCCGCTATTTGGGCGTATTGCAACGGATCGCGATTTGTTACTTAGCCGGAGGAATCCTGTTCTTGAATTTTCGATTTCGTGGTTTGCTGATCAGCTGTGCGGGTTTGTTGATTGGATACTGGATCCTGATGACGTTTGTCCCCGTGTCCGGACACGGGGCAGGTAACTACGAAGAGGGCAAAAATCTGGCAAACTATCTGGATCAGCACTATTTGCCGGGCTACAAATGGGACGGAGATTGGGATCCGGAGGGATTACTCAGTACGTTACCCGCAATTGCCACGGGACTGCTCGGAATCTTTGCGGGACTAATACTGTTTCGCCCAGACCTTTCTCAATGGAAGAAGTTTTCCCAGTTGGTCATGATGGGGGCCATCTGCCTGCTGGTCGGCTGGCTGTGGGGCTCGCAATTTCCGGTGATCAAGAAACTTTGGACGTCTTCCTTTGTTCTGCTGACAGCCGGTTGGAGCTGCCTGTTGTTGGCGACTTTTTACCTGGTAATCGACGTCTACAATATCCGGACCTGGGCCCGGCCGTTCGTGTGGATCGGGATGAATCCGATTGCTATTTACATGCTGGCTAACCTGCTGGGGTTCTCGGGTCTTGTTCGACGTGTGGTCCACCAGGAGTTGGTGGATGCTATCAACCCATGGGGTCATCTGCTGGTCGCACTACTGTCGCTTCTTTTAGCTGTAGGAATTTGTTACGTGCTTCATCGCAAACGTATTTATGTACGTGTCTAGGAGACGCTCGCTGGATCGAACTGTTTAGTCTTCGGATTTCGACAGATCAAATGAACTCCCGGGGAACTTTAGAAAATTGGCAGCCGGTAAATTCCGGTCCCAACGACCGCTGATTTGAAACGCAAATCAAGCGGGACTGGAGTGCAAAACATGCGTGATATCCGGGTGGCTGCTGCACAATTTGAAAATCGCGACAACGACAGGCAGCACAATCTGGCGCGCATCGAATGCCTGACCAGGCAGGCTGTTGAGCAAGGTGCCGAGATTGTCAGTTTTCACGAAGGGTGCATTTCTGGCTACACGTGGATTCAGCCGCTGACAAAGTTACAGCTGTTGGACATTTCCGAGCCAGTGCCGAGCGGCCCGTCAGTTCGTCGATTGATCGAGATTGCCAGCAATTTCGACGTTGTTGTAATGGCAGGGCTGATTGAAAGAGATGCCAACAACCTCATCTACAACTGCTACGTGACTGTCGGTCCAGACGGATATATAACAAAATTTCGTAAGCTCCACCCCTTTGTCAATCCGCACCTGACTGCAGGTGACCGGTTCAACGTGATCGAGCTGCTGGGATGCAAGATTGGGTTTCTAATCTGCTACGACAACAACCTGCCGGAAAATGTGCGGATCACGAGCATGTTGGGTGCCGAGATTATTTTTATGCCCCACGTGACGTGCTGCCTGCCATCGGCGATGCCGGGTCGCGGAACGGTGGATCGCGACCTGTGGGAAAACCGCCACCGTGAACCAACGCGATTACGACAGGAGTTTCAAGGGCCGAAGGGTCGTGGATGGCTGATGCGCTGGCTACCGACACGGGCGTATGAGAATGGCGTTTATGCCGTCTTCTCGAACCCCGTTGGCTGGGATTACGAAAATGTGAAACCCGGCCTGGCCATGATCCTCGATCCTTTCGGCGAAATCATTATTGAGAGCGACAAATTGGAAGACGATGTTGTTGTCGGATTACTAACATCAGGGAAGATTGAGAAATCCTCCGGCCGTCGTTATTTGCGGGCGCGACGTCCGGAATTGTATAGCAAATTGGTCGAACCGCAGGAGTCCGAAACCTCACCTGGCTGGACCATGGAACACGACAAAGAACCATGACCTCCTGCACAGAAAACATCCGCTGATTTGCTGACGGAGCGGAGACCGTTTGCTTCGGTTCCCGGGACTCTTTCGCTCATCGTGGCATTTGCTAGCACTTGGATCTGTCGACAGTTGGCCCTGAACTCGCTTCGTGTGACGCCACTTTTGCACCAGTTGTGTTGTGGGGGCAAACAGTCTTGACGGCATCCCGGCAATCTCCACAATTCCGGCCTGTTCAACGGAACCCGTCGACAGTCAGGGTCCCCACCCTTCATGATCAGGGTGCCGATAGAATGACCGCCAAGTAAGACAAACACAAAAACAACTCCAGTCCCTGGCATCGCTGCAAGGTTCCAGATGTTCAAAGGCCGATCCTTCCGGAATCCAAGTGGTGTGATGGTGTTGCACGGAGAGAAAAGTTGAAAGTCGCACTCGTACATGATTGGCTAACCGGTATGCGGGGTGGTGAGAAATGTCTGGAAATTGTTTGCCGCCATTTTCCCCAGGCCAGTTTGTACTGCCTGCTTGCGGTTCCCGAAACGGTTTCGCCCGCGATTAGAAAAATGAATATCGTAACCAGCCCGTTGCAGCAGTTACCTGGGGTCAGGCGCTACTATCGTTACATGCTTCCGCTGATGCCATGGGCGGTGCAACAACTGAAGATTGACGAAGATGTTGATCTTGTCCTGAGTTTCAGCCACGCCGTGGCCAAGAACATCCAAATTCCGGCGAATGCAATTCACATCTGTTATTGTTTTACCCCCATGCGTTATGCCTGGGACTGTCGCGACCAGTACTTTGGACCCAAAGGTCCGCTGGCTTCCAGCCGACCGTTCTGGAAACGAGCCCCTGATCAGTACCTGTTGAATCCACTTCGTAATGAGATTCTAGATCGCATCTGTGAATGGGATCGCAGGGCCAGCCACCGTGTTTCACACTTTGTTGCAATTAGCAAGACAATTGCGGATCGAATTCAGCGGAGTTACAACCGCACTTCGCAAGTGATCTATCCACCGGTTGATACCAACTTTTACACCCCGCACCATTCAACACAACGCGAGGAGTTTTACCTATGTGTCTCGGCCCTGGTGCCCTACAAGAGAATTGATCTGGCGATTCAAGCCAGCCAGAGGATGGGACGCGAGCTCATCATCATTGGCGATGGTTCGCATCGCTTAAAACTGGAACGTATGGCGGGACCACAAGTCAAATTCTTGCACTGGCGCAGTAACGAAGAACTCCGGAGTTACCTCCGCCGTTGTCGAGCTCTATTGTTTCCAGGCTTGGAGGACTTTGGTATCGTTCCGGTCGAGGCCCAGGCCTGTGGGACCCCGGTCATTGCCTATCATCGCGGCGGCGTTTCGGAAACCTTGCTGGCTGCGAGTGAGGAAAGGAAGGGTACGGGGGTGTTTTTTGACCAGCAGTCACCGGAGTCCCTGGTCCGGGCGATGAGTTGGTTGGAACAGCATCCCGAGCGACTGGCGGGCAATCTGGCCCGTAAGAATTCATTGCGTTTTCAAACGGCGCGGTTCGAGGCCCAACTGTTAAATTGTCTAGAACAGGTGACCGGCCAGGTGCCATCTGGTTCTCGGCTGAACACACCCCTCCGTAAGGCTGGATGACCGCCTGTTGGAGATGAAAACAAAGAATGTTTTCTCGAACTTACCCCGTAGAACGGACGAGAGAAAAATCTCCGAGCGGTTGATTTTCCATGTCACAAACGGGGCGCCGCGGAGGAAGTCATGCGTTTGGCCCAGTTTGCGGCGCAGCTCATGACTTTTTATAAAAATTGGTCAGATCGATTCCGCCTTGCGCCTCGTCTTCTACAAGCTTGATTCGGGTTTCCAGACGTTCCAATCGGCGCAGGATGTTAGCGGGCATCTGCGAGGCGTCTTCCGGTTTTTTGGGCTTGGCAACTTCCGGGTATCCCAGGTGTCGTTGAAGTGCCGAGAAAAGATAGAGCGGGTCCTTGCGGCGATTAGCCCAGGCAATCTTTCCTTCCTTTTCGCCGAAGAGTACAGGTGCCTGCTCGTCCACACGCGGTAGACCACGGCGAATTCTATTTAACTGATAGTATTCACTACGAACATAGATCATGTCCGCAAAATCTACGATTCCTATCTGTCGGCGGACCGTCAAAATCCATTCACGCCATGCCTCATCAAACAGGGGATCATTTGCAATTGCTTCCAGGCCCCGGTCGTAACTGAGGCGGTTTCTGCAGAGTATTTCGAATGCGAAGATAAAAACACCCTGAGGTAAGTCGTTCACGGCATGATATTTGGCATCCTGGTGTAAGATTTCAAAAGCTAAACGCATGTCAAATCGGCCCTGTTCACTCTCTGCTTCTTCTGTCAAATAGGTTTGAAAGGGCGTAAAGTAATGGTTGAGCTGTTTCATGGCAGATCCAAAAATACCCCGGTAGCGCAGTTCAGATATCATGAAATCAATGGCCAGCGGCAATTTAGTCGTTGATAGTGCCTCGTCACGCAGTCCCACCAGGACTTCCTGGAGAGGCATTTGTTCATCCATGCGTTCCCCTAACGTACGGAAAAAATAGGCTTGTTCGATATATTCGGCACGTTCTAACATTTCCAACTTACCTCTGGAAAAGGCTGAATTTTAGACTCTATAATACAAATGAACCGTTGGACCAGAAAGAGAATTCAGGAGCGAATCACGTGTCAGATAATTTTTCTTCTGTAGCTGAAGCAGTGGCCGCCATTGGCCGTGGTGAAATCGTCATCGTTGTTGACGCCGAAGATCGTGAAAACGAAGGAGATTTTGTCTGTGCGGCTGAAAAGGTCTCACCTCAAGTTGTCAATTTCATGATCACTTATGGTCGTGGCTTGTTATGTGCTCCGGTGTTGCCTGATGTGTGCCACCGCCTAAAACTTTTTCCTATGGTGGATCATAACACAGAATCTCAAAGGACGGCGTTCACGGTTCCCGTCGATCACTGTTCTGCGAAAACGGGTATTACGGCTCAGGAGCGCGCCCGGACGATCGAAGCGATGATTGATCCCAATAGCCGAGTGGACGATTTTGTCCGCCCCGGCCATGTCTTGCCATTGGTCGCTAAAGAAGGAGGAGTTTTACGTCGCGCAGGACATACGGAAGCGACGGTAGATCTGGCTCGGATGGCGGGACTGGCACCGGCCGGTGTCCTGTGCGAGATTCTGAACCGCGATGGCGATCGAGCAAACCGTCAACAATTATTGGACCTGGCCGAACAGTTTGATTTGAAAATTATTTCAATTGAACAATTGATCGCCCAGCGGCGAGTGGCTGAAAAACTTGTGAGTCGAGTGGCCGAGGCCAATCTGCCGACGAAATACGGTGACTTTCAGTTGTTGGTTTACGAAGTCAAGTATGAAGAGCAGCAACCCGTGGTGTTAGTGATGGGAGATGTCGCTACAGCGAGTGCGCCACTGGTACGCCTGCATTCGAGTTGTTTTACTGGCGATCTGATCGACTCCTTGCGTTGTGACTGTGGTGATCAATTAAAGTTGGCGCTGGAAATGATCAGCCGCGAAGGAATCGGAGTACTTGTCTATTTGCCCCAGGAAGGACGGGGTATTGGACTGGTGGAAAAGGTCAAGGCTTACGGGCTGCAGGATCAGGGACTGGATACTGTCGAAGCGAACCATGCCTTGGGATTCAAAGCCGATATGCGAGACTACGGCATAGGGATTCAGTTATTGAAGGATTTGGGCCTCACCAAAGTTCGGTTATTGACAAATAATCCAAAAAAGACCGATGCTTTTATTTACGGCGGTTTTAACTTAGAGGTTGTGGACCAGGTTCCCATCATGCCACCCATGAACGAATTCAACGCCGACTACCTGGCTACCAAACGAGATAAGATGGGACATCATTTACCCAAATGACCCGGATACGAGTTGGTCACAACAGCTTTTTATCGGAGTTATTTGACTCACCCTCTTTTGTAAACTAGATATTAATTGTGGGTTTTGAAATCTGCATATTCAACTCTCAAGTTTACTTCTCATCTTCGCTGGTCGGAAAATCCTAATTCGTTGCTGCGGCAAGTGCAGCCAGGAATCCGACAAACCTCTTCTTTGATCCAACTGTTCCTGTTGCGCACTTCGCGCCGTGCTGATCGTTTTCTTTTTCTCCCGTGTTGTGCCATGTCAACGTCCACGATTCAAGCTGCGTCCACCAATTCGTTGGGGCGAAAACCCAGGCAAACAACGGACGACATTCACCGTCGAGTCCGAAGGTTGTTGGACAGCCGTCTTGCGTTGTCCAAACCGGAGAAACGTCGCCGTTCAGAGCGACACCCGTTTCCATATTTGATTAAACTCTGTCCGGTTGGCAAAGATGAAATGGAGCCTGCTGGTGAGTCAGTGATTGTGGTTGGTAAGCAGATTTCAAACACAGGTTTCGACTTTTATCACCAGCACCCAATTGCATTTCGCAACGCAATCGCCTCCTTGCCGACCCGTAACGGTCACTGGCTGTCATTTCTCGTGGAACTCACCTGGTGTCGGTTTACCGAACTTGGTTGGTACGATAACGGAGGGCGGTTTTTGCAAGTGGTGAACTTCGGTGGAGTGGAACGTACTGGCAGGGATTTAGCGAATTGTTGAGGATAAGAATCGAGCGACAACGCACCCTTTCAGCGAACTTTCGAATCAACGTGTCCGGTAAAAGAGCATGCAATTGAAGATCTGGTTCTGCTTCAGTGCTGCCTGCGATTGGGCCCGCGTGGGTGACGGAACGACCCGTACTACGGCATCTGCTGCAGGCTGTTTGTTGAGGGCAGGCCGGGGCTCATGAGGCGCGTCCTCAGGGCAATGGCAGTTCTCGCTCCGGTTTGGCTGTCAGCCGGGTTTGTTCGTCCGTCGTGTCAGCGGCACTGGAGACATCTTCTGCAGGTGTTTGTTGGAGCGAGGTGCCCAGCATCTCTTCGACTTTTGAGGACAGTTCCGGTCCTCTCAGGTGTAAAGCAGCAACCTTGCCGTCTCGTCCGACGAGGACTACAAAGGGGATGGCTTGTACGCCGTATCGTTCAGCGTTGGGATTTGATCCGTCCTCCTCTGAAAGCAAGGTGACCCAGGGCAACTGTTCTTTTTCGATGAAGCGGATTGCCTTGCCGGGATCAAAATCCAGATTAACGCCAACGACTTCGAATCCCGCATCATGAAACTGCTCATAGACTCGTTTTAAGTTTGGAATCTCTGCCAGACAAGGAGCGCAGTGAGTCGCCCAGAAATCGACCAGCACGACCTTTCCCGCGTATTGGTTCCAATCAAAATCTTCACCCGTTTCTATTTTACCGGACAACTCCATCGGTTGTCCCACCAGCCCTAATCGTAGCCGGCCCATGGCGACGCTCATCGTGGCAGTTTCAGCCAGTCGTTCCTCCTCGTGTTCTTGATAAGCTTTCTCGATCCAGCCATAAATTTGGGAAGCAACTTCAATGTGACCTCCATATTCCAAATTAATTGCAGCGTTTAAAATGACGTTTAGCTTGGGGGCACCGACTTCACCCGTAGTCAGGAGGGCTTCTACAGAGGACAGGAGTGGCTCCTGTTCTGTCAGTTGGCCCCCCACGAAGGACTGCACCTGCAATTGGAAGTTGGTCAAGCCGGCTCTCAGTTCCAGTTCGACTGCCGCAGTGGCTAATTGTGGGTTTTCATGGTCCTGAAAGACTTCCTGAACTCGTTTACGGACGATTGTCGCTTCACGCAGGTAGCCTTGATTCAGAAGAATGAGCGTTGCAGTGCTGGCGATTTCAAACACATCTTCCGCGTTGGTGACCTTTTGCAAGATCTTTTCTAGATCCACAACGACCTGGGTTGGGTCACCAGCATCACCAGTTTTGAGATCGAGCACTGCCAACGACAGCAGTCCGATTCTGGCGAATTCAACGACACGGGGATCGGAATCGTCTGTCACTGAGTTAGCAAACTCCACCAGTTTTTCGCGGGCATCGGGAATTTGTGCCCGGATGAACTGGCCCATGATGGACAGTTTCTGCTGCACAGCCCGTAACCGGATGTCCGGATTGTCACTGGTCAGAAGAGATTCCAGTAACTCGTCCAGCTCCGCGACGGCCTTCCGATCACCTGAAGCGGCGACGATATTCAGCGCCTGTAGTTTGGCGAATGTTCCTGCCAGGCGCAGGTCGTTTTCTTCGTCCATGCGAAGCGTTTCAGCATAATTTAATAAAGCATTCAGGTCGTCTGAATTCGCGGAACTACCGGGTGGCGTACTTAGTACCACGGCTTGCAGCGAGTCGAGTTTTGCATGTGCGGCCTTGAGTCGTTGTTCCGGGGAATGCTGCTGAGCAAGAATCTGTTCTGCTGCCCGCAAACGGTTTCGCATGAGCTGTGAGAATGAATTGAGTTGTTCTTCGTGTGTCGAACCGGGGACATCTGATGCGGCTATCCGCTGTTCAATACTTTCAATGAATTCGATCAACTCTGCGGAGGTGCGGGCTGGACGGCTCCCCGCAGGCGGAGAGGAGGATCCGGGCGTTTGAGGTGGGACAAGATCAAGAGCCGTGTTTGCAAAAGGGTCTTGCGGAATGGATTGCTCCCCACCACTTGGACGTGATGATGAGGAACCTGTTGATCCTGGTGCGCTGCCTGAAGCAACAGACTGACGGGCGAAATTTCCGGTTGCGTTGTCCGCAGTCCCGCCGGACGTGTCCTCCATGACTTGTAGTCGACTGCTTTCTGCAGTGATTGGTTCGTGACTCGAATCACTGCAGGCGGGAAGTATCAAGGTCAGGCCCGTTCCCAGTGTCGCAACCAAGAGTCTTGTCACCTTGCCGTTGATTACATTTGGAAGCATCATCACGTTTCCCTTGGGGCCATCGGCTCCGTGAGTTCACAGTTCTGGTCACACAGTCATGGCGTGATTTACTCGCCACGTGGTAAATAATCGTCTTAACCGCTGAATTTTATTGTAGGGTAAGCGAAAGGATTCGGCAGCGCTGGTTTCTGTTCGCTCCGGTCAGCAACGAACGAAGAAACACGAGGAGCTTGTGACCAGTGTGAATGTCCACCTCACCGTCAGCTTATGTTACAACCAAAAGTTCATCGCCTGATTCGTCCTGAAACGTAGATATCCTGATCACAAAACTGGATATCCAACGTTTCTATTCCGCGGGCGTCAATCATTTCCGAAGTTCCGTCTCCCAGGATGGCGCCCCGGGCGTTTTGGCCTCCAACCAGCTTGGGAGCAATGAAGACGTGCACTTCATCGATCGCAGCGAGATCAAAGAGACTACCCAGTAGTTCGCCTCCTCCTTCTGCTAGCACATTGGTAATGCGCCGTTTCCCCAGTTCGTCCAGCAATTCGTTCATCCGCTGCACGGGTGACTCACTACTGCAACAAAAAATTTCACATCCCATGGATTCCAGATGCTCAACGCGTTGTTGCTCGGCTTCTGGCACGGTGACCACCATGACGGGGTGTTGTTTGGCTGTCCGCACCAGTTGCGACTGGTCAGATAATGAGGCCTGGGAGTCCATGACAATCCGCAGCGGCTGACGAGGTCCGGGTGGACGAGCAGTCAGTAAAGGGTCGTCCTGAGCAGCCGTTTTGCGACCGACAAGGACTGCATCCACACGCCCGCGCAACTTGTGTACCCGGGTACGAGACTCTTCACCGGAAATCCAACGGCTACTTCCCGTGTGAGTGGCAATATTTCCATCCATGGTCATGGCCCATTTAGCAATGACCCATGGTTGTTGTTTCGCCAACAACTTGTGATACGGTGCATTGACCAAATGTGCCTCGGCTGCCAACAGGCCAATTTCGACCTCCAGCCCCGCTGATTGAAGTTCTGCAATTCCCCGGCCACACACTTCGGAATAAGGGTCCTGCTCCGCAATCACGACCTTCCGGATGCCCGCTTTTTTAATGGCGGTTGTACAAGGTGGTGTTTTTGCATCATGACAGCAGGGTTCCAGAGTCACGAACATCGTACCGTTGTTGACGGAACTGGAGGCGGCAAGCAGCGCGTCCACTTCAGCATGAGGTCCACCGTACCTTCGGTGCCACCCTTCGGACACGACATGGTCCTGGCACACAATCACACAACCCACCATGGGATTGGGTTCGACATACCCTTGCCCGCGTTCTGCGAGCTGAAGGGCTCGTTGCATGTGGCGGCGTTCGAGATCGGAGAAGTTCATCGTGCACAGCCGATTGGTCGATCAAATTTAATCGTCACCGGGTACCCACAAACCGGGCTTATCACTTTCCTTTGACGACACAGAATTTTCTGGTGTCCAAATTTCGCTTGCCGACTCCGTCGGATTTGCCAATACAGGTTCCGCAGTTTCCTCAGGTGTCTCATCCGTATTTGAAACAAATCCGAGCTGCATCAAAGTTTGTTGCAGTCGCGGCAATATCCCTGGTTCGTCGATGTACCGCAGCTGAATTTCTTCAACCAACTTTTCAAATTCGTCGACCTCTCTCCGCTGAAAACGTAGGGGGAGTTCAGCAATGATCCACACGGCAGGTGAACGGCCGTTGTCGACAGCAGCTTCTCGGGCCTTGAGTAGATGGTCCAAAGACTCTCGGCTTGAATAAGACCAACGGCCTAACAAGCCATGGAGTACGTCGATTGGGAGCTGTTCTCGTAACGAATCACGAGTGAGTGCTTCTCGCCCCAATTGTGAGATAGCGTGGGCGGCACCATACATGACAGCCCGCTGGAAAGATTGATACAGTTGTTCATCCGATAGTTTCAAAATATCGACATGTGACAGCTGCCAGATAGGAATTTGGGTTAGATCTTTCTTCCAGGGATCAATCGTTTCCACGCAGGGTATTCCCAAATTTTCACGGAGTCGATTGGAATCCAGCTTACGGGGAATTTGTTCCAAACCCATTTCAAGGCGTAACAAACAGGCCAGCAATCGTTTGCGCAACGGGGCAATCGATGCGGCCGCTGCAGGGCTTTTTCCGTCCAGCACCCGCATTTCAATGTGGGGCCAGCACTCCAGGATATTTGTCATCTGCGATTGGGTCCGCAGATCATCGATCTGGTCTGGTGTGGCATCCTCGGGAAACTTTTCGCGAAGTTCCAATCGAGCCATGATTCCAGGTATGTCCGCGACTTTCACCTGCGACTCCTCGGATCCCAATAGATCACCAAGCCACTCGCAGAGTTTCATTTGGCTGGATTCCAGATCGATTGAGGGCAAGATGAATTCGGCGCGAGCATCACGATCAGTCTGTTTACCAAACACAAACAGTTCGCCAACGATTCGGGGAATGTTGGTCAATTCAATGTCCGCCATGGACGTCAACTTGGGTCGGTCCAGGATTTCGAAAGCTACCTTCGGTGGGGGCGCATCTTCGTTCACGGTTCTAGGAGTTAGGCCGTCCGGCAGGCGTGAAGCCTGGGGATCGCTAAGAAGTCGATCGACAAGCTGTTCTACATCAGGGACGTGGAACACGATGCTGCGCAACTCGAGAGGCTCATCAGAATCGACATCAAGCATCTGAGCCAGGGCTTCGGCTTCAACAGCAGCTTCCAATGAAACACGTTTCAGCCCGACGAATCTCCGTAAAGCTTCGACAGCCTGCGGATGATGACCCAAATAACACTGCATAGTTGCCAGCCGACTCCAAACGGCAGGCTCCTCTGGAAATCGATTCGTAAGATACCCGAGCTTCTCAACAGTTGCTGCCCAAAGACCCAGATTTGCCCCCTGGACGGCCTCCTCCAAGGCTGGACGGTAAGGTGCGTCCTCTGGAACTGGATAGAGAGATAAACCCGTGCGTAGCAGCATGGGGATTTGCTGGGAAGACATAAGTTCTGTCACCAACGCCCGGCTGTTTTCATCCTCTTTGTTTAAGGCAGTCGTGATCATCAAATGGGCACGGGCGGCAATCACCTTTCCATCCGCCAGTAGACGCTGTGCGACGGATCCCAGAGCATCGACGACGTCGGAAGGGATCTTGCCTTCGCAGATGTCAAAGGCGCGCTGAAGGAAATCGACTCCATCAGGACCCTCGGGATCAATACTCTGCAAAATGGCCGATTGACTGAGTGCGATAGGATTGTCCGGATATTTTTCAAAAAAGCGTTGGACGACTTCCTTTGCTTCTTCAACCTGTTCGAGTTCGAAGTGCAGTCGGGTCTTGATTGCCAGAAACGCGGCGCGATCCTTGCCTTCGTTAATCAGTTTGTCGATCTGGGCCAGACAAGCAATCCGTTGATCGCCTGCAAACATTTTGATGACTCGGTCGAGATCGGAAGCTAGGTCGGAACAACAACAGAATTTGATTTTCTTGCCACTGCCGCAAGGACAGAAGGAGTAAGGATCTAGCGACATGTCTCGTGCATCCTTAGGTCTGGGAGGATCGAATACTCGCAACCAAGTATGCTACCAAAGTAACAGCAATATCGCGAGGCACCCGCAGGGCCACGTGCTCTGGATGGGTTGATTTGTCTCCAGTTTTTTTGCGAAACGTTCTCCTGACAACTCCGCTCCAGTGGTGGGGTTGTTGGTTGTCTCATGGGACCGGCCTGTGGGTGTCACCGGCAGACGACCGCTGAGCCGCAGTCCACGCTTGAGGATGCATGGATCGGAATGGTGAAGACAGAAGAATCGCTATGCTCCAGGGAGCAACTTCAAAGGTGCACCGCCGCCTGCGCAATGATTGTTGGTACTGTTCAGCCCGTCGAGTAATGATTGGACGTTTCGCTGTAATTTTGTCGTCAAGTTCTCAACATGCGAGTGTTTTTTGAGGTCCGGTCCAACTGGAATAGGTTCTCCAAACTGAATGACGGGTTGACGGCGCCCCCGAATACTTGGCAACGGTTTCGCCAGAATGTCTTCTTCCAACTTATCCATTGTTTCTGCGAGTTGCTCGATGGTTGGTTGCTTCCCCAGATAGTTATCGGGGTAACTGAACAGTTGGACCACAAAGAACAAGTCTTCTAAGTGGCGTCCGTGTCGACTCATTGATTCAGTGTCTCGAGTGCAATCCATGTTCGCGATGAGCAAACGTCGCAGTCTCTGAACTCTCACCGGTGTCGGTGCGGCAAGTGCGTCGAGCGAATGCTCAGTTTCGAGACGGCTCAAGATATGTTCCATCAACTGGGCAGTGCGCTGGCGAAACGTTCCGCTACCTACTCGGCCGGCATACTCGATTTCTTTAATTGTCACCACGGAGTGGGCTAGGCGACGAATTCGATCGACTAAAGGTATGCCGTTTTGCTGACCAAGACGCAGATGTTGCTCCAGATGTGACATGCTGCGTTCCATTTGTTTGCCAGGGTCATCGATATACCAAACTTAATAGCGCAAGGCAGCATCACAATCGGTCTGGGTGCGCGACGGGCGGCACCTAGGGCAATACTGCCGGCTCCCTGGTGAAAGGGTGTCGTGCGGTCATTGACGTGGTAGATGTCACCTTCGGGAAAAATGACCAGCGGGTGGGGTTCTTCGCGTAGGATCAGGGTTGCCTTCCGATAAGCTTGGAGATCCGAATTTTCTCTATCGATGCTGAAACACCCGATACGTTGCATGAGCCAGCGATGGAACCGACTGCTTGTCGCAAATACCTGCCAGGCAGTCAAAAAATAAAGAGGTTGCCGAATTTGATCTGCCACGGAATACAAAGCTGACCAATCGTAGTGGGCCGAATGGTTGGGTGTAATCAGCACCCCGTGGCCGGCTGCAAGCGAGCGTTCCAGGTGTTCGACTCCCTGTGCCCGAATCCTCATGAGCCGCTGCTTGTGGCGCAGGATTGATTGCGCAGGATTGATTGCGCAGCCCTCGCGACAATCTTACGATGCCAGGAGTCAGTTTGGGTTCCCACCAGCGTGGAGGTAGTCCATAAGGTTGTTGATTCATCCTTTTCAGTCGTCAGGACTCCCGCTGACGAGGTCGTACAGAAACGTTGCGTTAACTACCGTCGGTTGATGTCAACTGCGAACGTTTTTGAGCGATTAAAGCCAGCAACGCCTTTTGGGGTTCAGCAAACTTGTTAATCCCCTCGTCCATTAACACCTGTTCCAAATGTGCGTAATCAACTTCGCGCCCGATCTCGTCCAGGATTGTTTGCGGTGGTAACTGGTTGACCGATCGCGCAAAAGTGATTCCGCTCGCTTCCACGGCGGTGTTTGTTGCGGGCGGATTGGTCTCAATGTCGCTTCCAGCAAATGCCGCCACGTACTTGGTCGGCGCATCTTCAGGTTTTTTAGTTCCGGTGCTGGCAAATATCATTTCCTGGTCGAGCGGTGTGGGGTGAGTGCTCCAGAATGACTGGTTCTCAGCCCAAATTTGTTTGGCATTGACGATACCCACCAGGCCTTGAGTCTCAGCAGAAAGTTGACTCACATGCTGTTCCGTGTAGACGTCCACTCGAGAAACGAAAATGCTATAAACACTTTTGAACTGCTTCAGATTGTCTCGTCGTTGAGCCCCTCGCCAAACGGCATCACGAGCTGCGCGATATTGTCGTGATGTGAAAATTAAGGTGACGTTCAATGTCACTCCATCAGCGACGAGTTGCTCAAGGCATTCCAGGCCCGCCGGAGTTGCCGGCACTTTGATCATTCGGTTGTCGTGGCCTGCCGACCATTTTCTACCCAACCGGATGTAATCTTGAACTCGCTCCGCAATTGATGGTCCTGATTCAGGATCCTCCAACAATGGGTCTAATTCAAAACTGACATAACCATCGTTGCCCCGTGTTTGGTGCCACACGGGGAGAAAAATGTCTTGAGCATCCTGTACCAGCCGGTCCGTCATTTGCCAGGCAATTTCCGAATCGCTGAAGCCCTCTTGCAACAAGTTATTCAACTGGTCGTCGAAGCGGCCCGTTTTGAGCAGGTCGGAAATGATGACGGGGTTTGATGTTGCACCAGTCGCTCCTAATTCACGATTGGTGCGCACCAACTCGGGGTCGATTGAATCGAGCCAAAGTTTGGTGCCGCAAGCGATCAGGGATTGCAAAGATGACGTCACAAATTGGTCTCCTTGGAGTCTCAGGCGGTTACAGGATGGTGGAGCCCCGCCGTGCACGTTGTTTTGGGGCTTTGTGGCTGGCTGGGAATGCGGCCGGTCGATTTGAAAGACAGACGAGAAACACATCCATCTTCATCTCGCATCGAGGTCGAACTGGAGCGGCACCCGAATATTTTTTTCTGAAGGGGCGACCTACCGGCATCCGGTCCCTTCTTCGCTAGCATTATCTTGCTGTTGGTTTGTCGTGCTACGAATTTAAGGCCTTCCATAACAACACCGGGAGCACCATTTTACCCGAAACTGGAGGTTTAAGTGAAATGGATAATTTCAGCAAAGTATTAAAAGACTAAGGAATTTACCGGATATACGGATTATTTGTGGTCTGTTGCTGCTTGATTTCCGATTACGCAGTAGGAAACCGCATCGTAGTTAACGCCACCCATTGTTGACATGCCACCAACCACGCGACAAGTCGAGTTTAGGGAGGGATCGGTGGATAATTCCAAACGGTCAATTTTACTAAGAATGATAATAGTTGTCCTCCTTGGAGGCCAACTTGGCTTTGCCCAAGAGGGTGGTCGGATTGAGATCACGCCACCCAGCAACCGGTTGGTGGCGCAAGACCAGCCGGCATTCAATCTTGCTCCGGACCTGCCGGCGCCAAGCCACGAAGGTTTAATGCAGGACGCTGGCGCTAGCTCAGTCGAATCCGAATCGCCACCGCCTGAGGAATGGGTTGAAGGTGAAATACCGAAGGGTGAGCCACTTGTCGAACCCGACCGGTTTTTCCCCGAACATGGTCCGTTAACTCATTACTTTCAGCGACTCGATAGCTCAGGGACTCGTCTTTGGCGGGGACACTGGTATACCGAGCAGGCCGCCGTGGCCATGATTCGAATGCAACCTCATCTGAAAACTCTTTCTCATGACCTAACCGACGGTCGACTTAATATTGGGACACCAGTATCCACCCAGGATGCTCTTTCCACGGAATCAGATACAGCGGGCGCCAATGCGGGAGTGCGGATTACCATTGGGAACATCATTGGTCGAGACAAAAAAAATCGCGACAATGCCATCGAGGTGACGTTTCTGGGTCAGTTTGATTTTGAATCTACCGCCACGATTGGTGCCAACTCTGCAGGCAATTTGGTTCTGAGTGAAGACTTTGGATCGCATATTGCCGGTACGGGGAGTTTTGTGGTTCCGGTGTTTGACAACGCCGATACTCAATCTTTCATATACAATTCCGATTTGAGCAGTGTTGAATTGAACTATCGGATCCGGAGTCGCATGTCGCGCGATAGAGTCTTGCTGCAACCCAATGGAAATTGGGTCCGTGCTGCGAACCCCACCCGCCTTATTACTCTTCACGGTGGACTTCGCTATGTAAGTATCAATGAATATTTCCGCTTTGACTCGGAAGGTGTGGGTTCGGGGACAGGGCTTTACGAAGTCTTCACGCACAATAATGCTGCCGGGTTCCAATTGGGAGGCGGCTTGATCGAGCAGAAGGGGGAATGGAACTGGGGTGTCAAGTCGACTGCGGGCGCACTGTTCAATGCGGCCGATCGGCAAAGTGTGATTGTCACCGTGCCGGCCGAAGGAGAGGCGGGCTCCCGTGCTCAGGATCTTGGAGGGGAGAACCTTGTCTTTCTGTGTGAACTGAGTGCATTCGCTTCCTGGCAGATTCGTCCTCATATTGCACTAAAAGGTTCCTATGACGCCATGATTGTAACGGGACTTGCTATTGCCCGTGACAATGTTAGCCTCGCTCCGGCATTCCCCGATCTGGCATTGCGTGGACAAATGTTCTACCACGCGGTCAGCGTGGGATTCGAAATGGTGTGGTAGGCCCCCAGGCTGAAACGCTCCGCAAAGAACACACGTGACGTGGTGGTACGAGGCCCGCATGTGGTTGTATTCACCTTAAGGCTCAAGCGGCCTCCGCCAGAAATTTCAGGATCAAGCATCCTTTCCTTGTTCAGGCTTCCATTGCCGGTTGGCCGATTTATCCAAGTCGTACAGTCGGTAGGTTTTGGAGAGCCGGGCCCCGGCACGTTCCAGGGTTGATCGCGAGAGGTGATTGCTTTCCAAAACCCAGGAGAATTCACCCTCTTGAATTCCCCATGCCAACGCGTCCGGCAATAGTCGGTTGAGCGCGACAAGTCCAACGCCCCAACGTTGGTATTCAGGAAGTACATTGGTGCTGACGATCCGCGTCCGTGTGATTTGCCTGCGTCGAAAACGTAAATTTAAAAATCCCCAGGGAAATAGGCGGCCATTGATGCGTTTCAACAGAGGATTGTAATCCAGTAATCCCACCACCGCTGCCACCGGGCGTTGATCGATCTCCGCAATGGCCGTCAGTTCTGGCACAAGCAGGTGGCGTAAGGCTCCTGCCAGGTGTTGTACTTCGTTGTTGGAAAGAGGCACAAAGCCCCAGGTTCCACCCAGAGACTGATTGTAGATTTCCAGGAAGATGTGGACTTCTTCCAGAAGACGATCGGGTCTAAAGCGTCGTAGGCGGATGTCGAATCTCCGCTTACATTCGTCAATGACAAAATTAAGTTTCTGATTGAGTGAACTGAGCATTTCGACATGTCCCCAGAAGGCGAACAGATCCTGCGATTTGCAAAGTCCCCATGACTCGATCAGATCTGAATAGTACGGTGGATTGTAGGTCATCATGAAAGAAGGAGACGTGTCGAATCCATCAATAAGCAGGCCACACTCATAGTTCATCGAAGGATTGACAGGTCCACGGAATGTCTGGGCACCACGTTCTTGCAGCCAGTTCCAAGCGGCGTCGAACAGACGATGGGCGACAGCACGATTATCGACGGATTCGAAGAATCCCCAAAAGCCACGTTGCTCTTTGTGGCGATGGTTGTGTGCGTGATTCAGGATGGCCGAAATCCGGCCACAAACCGATCCGTTTGAGGTGGCCAGAAATGTTTGTGACTCGGCCGCTTCGTAGAAAGGATGTGCGGCAAATCCTAATAATCCCTTCTGGTGGTGTTGCAGTGGTGGAATCCAGCAAGGGTCTTTTCGGTATAGGTGCCAGGGGAAGCGGAGGAACTGGCGGCGCTGTTTTCGATTGAGTACGGGGACGACGGTCAGATCGGGCATCAACCTATGATTCTGATCAAGCTACTGCTGTGCATCCTGTCACAATTGCGAGCACCATACAAAGTTTCCAGATAACCGACAAGCAGAAGGGGTGGTTGCACTCGATCTGCCCGTTTCATCGAACTTTTCCAGAGGATGATTCGACCGTTCCCTCCCGCGTCCTTTTTGAATCTTTGTCAACGAAGATCGTCACTCACCCAAGGCCTTATTCCTAAACGACTTATGCTGTTGTTGCGGGGTCATATTGTGTTTTGACTTGCCGTACTTCTCCCACTGCACTCCCAGGTGACCAAGGCAGTACAATGGACCGCACGGAAAAGCTTCTCGCTTGGTTGCGGATTTCATCTGTCGGGACCCGCGTTTGATTTGCGCTGTTTAACGAAAAGGAAAAATGAAGAATGTCGCATACTGACAAAAATTGTCCCGATTGCAAATCAAGCGGTAGCTATCTTGGAATGGACCGTCGTCAGTTTATCCGTGTTTCGGGAACAGGTGCGGCCGCTTTGACCATCGGTTCGTTACCACGATTACTTGTGGCTGAAAAGTCCACCGGCATTCCACCATCACCCGAATCGGCTGTTAAAGATTTGTATGAATCTCTCTCCGAACAACAGCGTTCTCAAATCTGTTTCGATTGGGACTACGTTGATCCAGAGAGAGGACTATTGCGAACCCGGATCGGAAACAATTGGAAAATTACGCCTCACGTGCTCAATAGCGATTTTTTCACAGACGAACAACGTGACATCGTGCGGGTTGTTTACGAAGGAATTGTCCATTCTGAATGGCACGACAAGTTCGATCAACAACTGAAGGACGACGCGGATGGATATGGTCAAAGTCAATCCATTGCGATTTTTGGTGAACCGGGTGACGGAAAGTTTGAGTTCGTCATGACCGGGCGACACATGACCATGCGATGCGACGGTAATTCATCCAATCATCTCGCTTTTGGTGGTCCAATCTTTTACGGCCATGATCCTGGCGGGGTGTTTTACGAAGAGAAAGAACACAAGGGGAACGTCTTTTGGGAGCAAGCTGTTGAGGCGAATCAAGTCTATGAAATGCTTGATGGGCGGCAACGTAAGTTGGCTGAAGTGGCCAACTCTCCGCAAGAGAAAGAGGTTGGATTCCAAAACACGGGTGGCAAACGCCCCGGGATTTCGGTGAGCGACCTGTCCTCTGATCAGCACGAACAGGTGCAAAAGACATTGCAAACACTGATCGCACCTTATCGGCAAAGTGACCAGGATGAGGTCATTCAGTGTCTGCAGGCCCAAGGTGGCCTGGAGCAGTGTAACCTTGCCTTTTATACCGACGCCGATATCGGTGAAGATCGAGTCTGGGACAACTGGCGCCTGGAAGGACCGGCCTTTGTGTGGTATTTCCGCGGATCCCCTCACGTTCATGTGTGGGTCAACGTGGCCGACAACGCGTCAGTCCCACTGAATTCTTAGCCAGCAACGAGTTCGACTCGCCCGGATGAATTGGGGAGACGTGAGGTCGGTTCAGAAGTCCAGTCCATCAGGTCACCGCCGTTTGAATGTCCCCCGGTTGCGGGCAGCCACCACCGAACTTAATCACCCCGCTTCGGAAACGTGTAAGGGCTTAGATGAAGGTCACTGGCAGCGCATCTTCTGTTGTGCCACATTCTGGTCTTAAAATATGTCTACTTCGACAGCAAGTGTGACTCGTTTTGGCACAAAGCATCACGGAGTTGCGGGTTCAAGACTCTGCTAACAAGTGGATTCGTACGTCGGAGTTTTAATACCTTCTCTTTTTCCAGAGTGACGGTAGGGCGCAAAGGAATACCAGCAGCAAAGCCGCAACGAACGTTTGCCAGTAGGACGGATCCTCCAAAAATGGAAAACGAGTGACGATCGTTTTCCAGGCCAGGGTCCAGATCGTGGTGGTCACCAAGAGGGGCCCCGTCCAAGGTATCTTCTGATAGTTCCTATTCGAAAACAAATCGAAAGCGACAGTGGTGGTTACAATCGCGGTTGCGGCTTGCCAGCCCAGAAAGCTTCCCACGATGCCACTGCACAGTATGGCGGATATGAGCGGACTGCCGCACAGACCCCGAAAGGCCAGGGCGAAAAGCGCCAGGACCGTCCCGGCGGCAAAGCCAGTGACTGCGCTGGCGAACGCTTCCCAACTAGGTGTGGACATTGCCAGCCATGGAGCAGTTGCCCGGGCGGGATGCAGGAAGGGCCAGACGGGTGGAGCCAAGAGACCAACGAGGAGAGCAAATCCAAACAGTTTCCTCACTACCGTCTGTTGGTCGTATTCGATCAACACCAGGCAAATCAAGGTGCAGATCAAAGTTAAATGATAAACGCAGAGGATCCAGTTGGTAAAATCGCTGTAGAAAACTTCCAGGGGTACTGTAAGACGGAACGTGGAAGGAAGGTTGCTACCTCCTGTGAGGCCTTCGCAGTATCCAATAAGAAGGAAAATGAGCGCCACGAGCGCTTCGATCATTGCGTAACGTATGGAGAATGATTCACCGCAGTCACGACATTTTCCTTGGAGCCATATCCAGCTTACGACTGGGATGTTGTCGTACCAACGCACCGGATGTTTACATTGAGGGCAATGAGACCCCGGATGGGTTACAGAAAGTCCCATGGGCATACGGTAAACAACGACGTTCAAAAAGCTGCCAACGCAGGCGCCGCTGACGACTAACCACAGACTGATCAGCCAGTTCTCCGTTGTTACGTCCATACCTGGTCGGGAATCTGAAATGAGGGACCCGGTGAATCACTTTGGTGAACGGTTCTAGTCTTCATCAGGCACACTTGTTGAGAAGGAAAACGAAGTCCCTTTCCGATTGACATCCGTCTACAGGTCGGCATTGTCAACATCTTCCAGAACCTGACGGATTTCCGTGTCTGTTCTTGCCTGCTTTAGAAATCGACAGAACAGATTTTCACGCAAGTGGCGCGAAATATTTTCCAGCAACCGTAGATGATGCTCTGACTGGTCGGGTGGGGATAGCAATAAAAATAGGACATGAACGGCGCCACCGTCCAAGGCGACTCCTTGTGAACTGAGACCGATAGTTCCGACCGTTCGAGACACTGCCGGATGTTTGGCGTGGGGGACTGCCACACCGTTACCGATTCCGGTGGTGCCCATTTTATCGCGTTCCATGATGCGCTCCACAAGCTCTTCATGTTAGTTAGCAGGCACTTCCCCCGCGGTCACCAGGCCAGTGATTAGCTCGCGAATGACGTCTTCCTTGTCGAGGGATTCCAGTTGTGCACTCATGGCCTCGTGATTGACGAAATCAGTAAATTTCATTCGCCGAATCCTTTCTGCCTTTTTACAGATACCTGGAGAGAGGCCCACCCTCAGCCGCCCAGGCATCGACTCGGCGGTTGACCATCGGGTCCTCCTCTAATGGCGGTGCATGATGCGATTTGATCCGGGCATCGATGACTAAGGTTCCACGGCAACCCCAATGTTTGTGCTCAGTAAAAGAATCCACTCCGTAAATATCCGTGGCAGGATTACTGCGAGTGAATGTGACCCACAGGAAATTACGAAGTGTGCGGGCAAGTGGTTCGCTTTCATCCGCTACGACAACCAGTGGAAAACGATTGATGGAATCTCCGGGTTGGTAAGTAGCACAGAAGGAATGCACTTGGTTCTCGCCGACGAGAGCTTCTCCGGAATGTTTTGGACCACGAATTGCCAGGACACCTGGCAGGCAAATGTGTGGATCCGAAAAACCAGCTGGCAAACGGAAGTCGGCCGGTAACTCCGTTGGCAAATCGCGCAACGGCGGACCCGCTGCGGCGATGACCAGTTTCGAGCCTTCGTTAAATCCTGTTCCTGAATAATCCAGCGTATCAATCGTTGTTGATGTCTGGAAGTGCAAGTCGCGTTTCCAGTCCACCCGTTTCAGCACGTGCTGGAAAAATTCGCTGATGTGTTGCAAATTCAACCCTGGATCATCTTCCGCTGCAGCAATCCATAAATATTTGGCTAGTGATAGCTGGCCCTGACCTAAAATAGCGTGGGCTTGTGTGAGCAATTCTTGGGGCTGGGTTCGTTTTTGATAGGGGACGTACCTTTCACTGCCCAACGCTAACAACAGAGGGTGAACGCCCGCTGCATCAACAGCGTGCACCGCATGAACTCCAGAGAGCACACTGGGAATGGCCGGCCCAGTCAAGTCGTGAATCAATTGTCCAAATACTGTATCCTCCTGAGGTGGGCGTCCTACCACGGTGAATGGCCAGATGGCCCCTTTCCGGTGATACACCTTTTCTACCTTTAATACCGGAAAATCGTGGGCCAGACTGTAATAACCAAGATGATCTCCGAAAGGTCCTTCGGGGAGCAGGTGATCGGGGTCCACTGTGCCCGTAATACAAAAGTCGGATTCAGCATAAATCGGCAAGCCGCTTTTCTGTCGAATCATGCGGATTCGGTGACCTGCTAATGCGCCAGCAAAACCGAGTTCCGACATTCCTTCGGGCAAGGGCATCACCGCTGCCAATGACATGGCCGGGGACCCACCAACAAAAATGTTGACCCGCAACGGCTTTCCTATGCGCTGCGCTATGGCGTGATGAACACCAATGCCGCGATGGAGTTGATAATGTAACCCGACCTCTTGATTGGGCTGGTATCGACCGCCGGACATCTGCACTCGATACATTCCCAAATTTGATTTTGCTAATCCGGGATGGGCCATATCTTCAGTGTAAACAACGGGCAAAGTGATGAAGGCCCCTCCGTCGAGAGGCCAGGACCTGAGTTGCGGCAGTTTTTCGACCGTTGTTTGTCCAGCAAGAACTGGCCCGTTGGATACAGTCCACGGTAACGTCGTCAGGGCTGCGCGCGGTACCCCCAGGAATGATAGGGGGTGCTTCCAGAAAGCCGCCGCATCAACCTTCAAGTCAACTAGACGCTGAACCACCTGGATGGTATCGCGGAACAAAAACCGGGCGCGCTCGAGAGTGCCAAATAGGTTCGAAACCAGCGGGAATCGACAATCCTTGACGTTGCTGAAAATAATTGCCGGGCCTCCCGCACGGTAGACACGGCGGTGAATTTCGGCCACTTCAAGGTGTGGGTCGACTTCTTTCTCGAAACGGACCAAGTGGCCCCTTTGTTCAAGGTCGATCACACACTGACGTAGGTTGCGATAGCCCATGGGTTATGTACCGCCGTGACGCGGGGTAGCGAGATACCGTTGAAGAAAAGGGTCTGATAACGAGGATCGGGAGGAAGGAACCATGCTCACGGATCGAGCCTCACACCATCGTGCAGGGTCGGATGATTGTCATACCTTAGTCATTGATGTTGATGAGACGAGTCAATGGTCTGGTGATTCCAATGGTAGTCGCCCGCTGAACGTTGGTTTTCAGGCAGTGTTGTCATGCGTTCTTACTCTTCCATATCCTCTTCGTCGTCATTGTCTCGATCGGGATGCAATGGATCGTCTGGGGAAAAGAAAAAATCTCCCAAACCCAAGGGAACTGAATCACCTCCCAGCGTCTGCCTCTTTTGTTCAGCGAGTGCTTCCAGGTCCAGGGCATCGTCGCCCAAGCAGCATTCGAGTGCTTCGCGCCAGGCCTGATCCTTGGCGATTGGATGACCCGGGTCCTGTGCCAGCCGTTTCAGTGCAAACCGCAACAGGTTGATTCCGTCCCGTGGCGAAAAATCGAGTCTCAATTCATGCGATTGTTGCAGGAATTCCACGGTCATTGCCAGCATCTCGGGTTCGGAAAACGGCAAGTGATACTGGAGGATTTCCATTTCGTCTTCTCGGTTCGGAAAACTCAGTTGTAAGGTGGGCTGTAACCGACTGAGAATGTAATCAGGTATCTCGTAAGTCGAATCGTCCTGGTTCATCGTCACGGCACAACGAAAACTGGGATCTGCCGAAATGGTGACCCCCGCCACAATCGACTCGGCATAACGTCGATGATCCAAGAGTGGAGCCAAGCTGGCCCACGACTTTTCATTCATGCGGTTGCCTTCATCCAGAATGCATACGCCACCGCGGATCATGGCGGTGACTAGGGGTGAAGCGTGGTAGGCAATCTTTCCACTTTCTGCCAAGACGGGTGTGACCAGTAAATCCTCGGGACGCGTGTCCGCCGTGCACTGATAGATGTAGAGTTGTTGTTGACGGACTCTGGCACCAGCCATTGCTAAGGCCGTCTTGCCGATACCAGGCGCCCCGATCAGACGGGGAGTCAGTGGCAAGTCTCGATCGTCGACCACGAGCCAGCAGGCCAACAACTGCTGGAGAATGTCATTTTGACCGATCCACTGACCAATTGCCTCGTGCGGTTCGCCGAGCCTCAGTCGAACATCGTCAATGTCAACATAGTCTTGATGGGGAGCGTGCACAGTGATTCTCTGCTTGGGCAGGTGCTCTTTTAGTCGTGAAAATACGTGCTGTACCGCGGGGGCCAGTTCTTTGTCCGTTGCCAACCGTCCAGTGTCTGTAGGAATTTCTGGAAGGACGACAGCTGCAAAACTCCATTTAGCCTCATGCTTCCGTTGATCGTTTCTGGCCTAGCGTTGTTCAAGCAGTCTTTAACAGTACGAGATGTGTTTTCAGTGCAATCGATGCAACTTGCAAGGACCAGCCTGATCCTCTTTTACAGTGTATATTTTGAATAGGAGTCTCCGCTATGTGAGATTGGTTCCATACAGGAAATTGTAATGCCCATTGGGAAATAGAGTTATGCCAAAAGCGACGATTCCTGCCGGTGGTACTGACAAGTGGATCGACTTGGGCATGAATTTGGCGCTGATTTTAGCTTGTGCTGTTGCTTTGACACCCAATCTGGCAGACGCGGATATCTGGGGACATGTCCGCTACGGGCTGGACATGATGACGGATGGGCTGCCGTTGACGACGACCTATTCCTATACGGCCAATGGCCATCCCTGGGTGAACCACGAGAATCTCAGTGAGGTGACCTTGGCACTCGTTGCCACATTTCTGGGGAGTCGCGGATTACTGATCATGAAGTGTCTGCTGGGGTTAGGTGTTATCAGCCTGATCATTCACAACGCTCGCCGACAGCACGCTCGGTTACTTTCTATCAGTGCGGTTGCACTGCTGGTGTCGGTCAATATCACTTACCACTGGAGTGTACGGCCGCAAGTTTTCTCCTACTCTTTGTTTGCCGCGCTCTTGGCGCTTGTCACCTGGTGTTTCACCGGCTGGCAGGGCCAATGGCGGCTACCCTATTTTCGCCGCTGGGCCCGTGCGAGTGAAGATGTCACCCATCCGGACGCCCTCACAAGAATCAACTACCTGTGGTTTTCTCCGCTGATCATGCTCGTGTGGGCGAACACTCACGGCGCGTTCGTGGCGGGGTTCTGTATTTTCGCAAGTCTACTGGGGTGTCGTTGCCTGGAATTGCTGACCACCTGGGGTCGCCAGTCATGGAGTGTGGTAGGAAAAATTCTGGGGATTGTCATGATCTCGGCACTGGTGACCCTCATCAATCCTTATGGTGTGGGACTCCACCAGTGGTTGTTACAGTCACTTGGCAATCCGCGACCAGAAATTGTGGAATGGCACGCCCCAGACCTGTTTAATGTTTTGACGATCCCGCTCCTGTTGATGACTACCTTGTGGGTAATCGGTCTGGTTGGTAGTCGCCGGCCGTTGGACTTTAGCCACCTGTTTGTGATGACGGTCACTCTTTGGCAAGCATACACTCACCAACGCCACATTCCGTTCTTTGCGATTGCCTTCGGATTCTGGATGATCCCACACGTCGACTGTCTGTTTCGACGGCTGTTCATGAATGCTTCGCAACGCGAATTAGAAACTAACACGTCGCCGGTCTTCAGGGTGGCCGTTGCAGCCGGTTTCCTGCTGGTGTTTTCCCTCATCACGTTTCGCCTGGTTGACCGTTTGGGTGTGTTGCAAGTCAAGCGAAATGAATTTCCCGTTTCGGCATTTCAGTACATGGCCGGTCGGGACTTACGGGGCAATCTTGTCGTGACTTACAATTGGGCCCAGTACGCGATTGCTGCTTTTGGCCAGGAGGAGTCTGGCGAGCCGCGCATGCGAGTTGGTTTCGACGGAAGGTTTCGTACCTGCTATCCGCAGCGAATTGTCGACATGCATTTTGACTTTATCATGGGAGAGGGCGGACCAGAAAGACGATGGCGTGGGAATGACTCGCATGCCTTTGATCCGGCTTTGATCTTGGAGTACGAATGTCCCGACCTCGTCCTCATTTCACGAAATCAAGAACCGTCAGTACACACGATGCAGCAGCATGCCGACCAATGGACGCTTCTCTACCAGGACGAGTTGGCCCAACTCTGGGGTCGTAGTAAGAAATACGATGATCCGCAATTGGCGACATACCTCCCCGAAACAGAACGTCGTATCACGGAAAAAAAACAGATCGGCTATCAGGCCTGGCCCGCATTTCCCTGTTTTGGTAATCGAAGTTCGCAGTTAGTGCGGGCTGAAACGGGGTCTAACGAAAGATGAGGGAATTCGGCCGTCCAGGAAAAAAGTAGCCAGCCATCGCATCAAACTTGGAAACGCTTGCTGAACATGACCGACGAGGACACATTGATTGTTCTGTTCAGTGGAACGATGCTCGGCCTTTTCCCGGTCATGAAAAAAGCAGCACGAGTGCGCAAACAGCAAATCCGATGCCTGCGTAAGTTGTCAAACGCAGTCTTTCCTTCAGCATCCAGACTGCCATGAGTGTCGTAAAAACCAGTGCAGCCGCACTGGTTACGGGAAATACAATATAATCGGGATAGACCTGAAGTGCTTTCAGCAGGCAGTAAACCTGTATGACGTTAATCAGTCCCAAAATGGTGCCCATGACCCATTCAACCACTGTGGGCCACTGGCGTCGCACGATGAAAAGTATCGTGGATGGCACTGCGGCAACACTGAATGCAATTGCCAGGTGAGCCGGCCGCTGTTCCGGTTGGCACAAATGGTTGAACATGTCCTGGCTGATTCGCCCGGTACCGGCCAGTAGAAAGAACAGAATTGGAAGCCCGGCAACGTACCAAGCATGATCCTGCCGAGCGACATTGGTCCTGCGATTTCCAACCAGTCCCAACGAAGTCATTGCCAGGAGGATTCCGATAGATTGCCACACACTGGGTCGTTCACTCCACACGAGAATGCCGTAGAGTATTGGAAGTAGAATCGACAAGCGAGCGATGATGGTCGTGATGGCGGCGCCTTTGACGGACACAATCACGATCAGCAACAAGAACGAGCAGAAATAGCAGATTCCGTTCAGCCCACCCGTCAATAGAACAGAGGGTGTGAACCATCCTTTTCCCCAGACGAGGAACCAGAAGACACTGGCAATCGCTCCCACCACATAATTTACAATTCCGATGGTAAGAACGTTGTTGTCGCGCTGCTGGGACCACCGTACGCAAAGAATGAAACTGGATCCCAAGATTGTCTGCAACACGAGGTATATCACATGTTACATGATGCAAAGTGCTTGGTGTTCGGACAAGTGGTCGAGTTTTGAGATCTCAGGGTTGGGTAGAGGGCAATTGTCTTCAGATTAAAACTTTGCCTTTCTCAGTCAGGCTGATCAGGGTGGAATGCAGGGACCCGTGATTAACATGACCACATGGATCAATTACCTGCATGCTGCAGACGCAATCCACAAAGTGCGGAAATTTTGAATGGTATAGTAGAAGGGGTGTACGACCCGGAAACTACGATTGTCAGGGATAAGAGAGTAAAAGTGTCAAGTGCAGACAAAAATCAAGGTCAACCAACGGACATGACCAAGAATAACGAATTACCGAAAGCGAAAATTCCACGCCTCGTTTCGTTAGACACGTTTCGGGGAATCATCATGTGTACTTTGGCAGCGAACGGATTTGCATTTGCTGAGACGGCAAAGAAACTGGGGTATCTTGATGTTGAACCGGAATCCTGGGCAGCCAGAATTTGGCAGTGGTTGGCATTTCATGCGAGCCATACTTTCTGGAATAGCCAATGTTATGTGATCGGCTGCTCATACTGGGATTTGATTCAACCCGCATTCATGTTGATGGTGGGCGTGGCAATTCCTTACTCGTTTGCCAGTCGTAGAACTCGTGGTGATTCGACGGCACAGATTTATTTGCACGCGGCATGGCGCGCTCTGGTGCTGGTGCTTTTAGGGATCGTTATTCAATGTGGAAACCAAGGTTTGGAGTACTATAACGTACTTGGTAATGTGCTGGCACAAATCGGTTTGGGGTATTTTATAGCCTGCCTGCTAATTGGGATCAGAGCACGTTATCAAATTGGAATTGGGGTTTGTATCCTGGTTGGGTATTGGGTGTTTATGGTGAGTTTGCCGATCCATGAGACAACTGCCGAACAAATCGTATCACAGGAGGTTGATACGTCGGAGTTAGTGCATCCGCAATGGTATTCGCCGGAAAATGTGGATGCACGCATCAGAAAGAGCAAGGATGAGTTGCTGTCCGTTTCCATGAATGTAGCCCGCCAATTTACGAGGCACACCAATGTTCCGGAGTCCATGGATCGCTGGTTACTGAATCAGATTCCCCGCAAAAATCGTTTTTTGTTGAATCCGGAAGGCTTCGCCACGCTTAACTTTATTCCATCGCTAGTCACCATGGTGATGGGATTGATTGCCGGCCAGTTATTGCGAAGTTCTTCGACTGAAAAACAAAAGGTTGCATATTTGATGGCGGGTGGAGCGATCTGCATGACGATCGCCATGATTGCTGGATTCACTGTCTGCCCGATGATCAAGCGAATCTGGACGCCTTCTTGGACACTGTATAGTGGTGCCTGGGTGCTCTGGATGTTAGCCGCACTCTATTGGGTCATCGACATTCGGGGAATCAAGTTTTGGACGTGGCCCCTTGTTGTTGTGGGAACAAATTCGTTGGCCATCTATTTGATGCATTTCCTGTTGTTCCGCTGGACGGCAGACAGGATTCAAGTTTACTTCGGTGAATTTAGTGGGAGTTACAGCCCTACCATCGAGGCGTGTGCCGTGTTTTCTGTGTTCTGGCTTGTCTGTCTCTATCTCTATTCCAATAAATTATTCCTGAGGGTATGAGACTCGTTATTGCCGTAAGGAGAAACCCTCAAGTTGTTGAATCGATTTACCACCCAGATTCAACCGAACGGTAACAATTACAGAATTTCCAACCTGGTCTGGTCCTGATCCACGGATTAGTGCTTTGCTACTTTCGGAAACTGCTCTGTTGACTCCACTGACGATGATCATCAAACGCATACTGTCGAATGACGAAGATCCTCGTTGGAATGCTGTCTTGATGAGCGCCCGCGTTCCGAGTCAAAAATGAGTGAAGGCGTCCAACTCAGGGCACGTTGCCCGTGATACGCTGGTTAGTAATCGACAACGTTTTCGGAGAAACAACGGCAAGATTGTTAGCGTGAAATGGGGTAACCGGTCGAAGGGAATCCCTGTTGCGCGTGAGTTGCAGCAGGTAGTGAACATGTGACGGGTGGCGCACCTTCGCGGGAAGGATGTCTGCTTACCAATCAAACTTAAGACCACATCATCGACGCCAGGCCTCCTTCGCGCTATTCGGGTAGAGTGGTCCAGTTAATACTTCTGAAACCGGGTGCTGATTTTCCACGAACGGGATACCAATCAGTTTATGCCTCCCTCATTTTGCACAGCTGTCGTCTTTGATTTCGATGGACTGATGTTCAACACCGAAGAGTTGTACACCGAAGTCGGACGTGAAATTTTGCGGCGACGAGGACAGCAACAGACCGAGGAGCTAGTGGATGCCATGATGGGGCGTACGGATCACGAAGCGCTTACGATCATGATTCAATGCTGTGGATTGGAGGAGACCGTCGAACAGTTGCAAATGGAAACGAAACTCATTTTTCAAGAGCTGGTGGAATCCCGTTTGCAACCGATGTCTGGTTTGTTTGAATTGCTCGATCGTCTCGAGACAGCTTCGATTCCCAAGGCAATTGCAACGAGTAGTCGACGAGCCACCGTGCGGGACCTGTTGTCACGGTTTGATTTGGAGTCCAGGTTTGAATTCCTTCTTGGCGCCGAAAATATTTCACAGGGTAAACCGGACCCGGAAATTTATCTTGAAGCTATACGCCGGTTGGGTTGTCCTGCCGAGCGTGTTCTGGTGCTCGAAGACAGTTACAACGGATGCCAGGCAGGCATTCAAGCAGGAGCTTTCACAGTGGCAGTTCCGGCTCAGCACAGCTTTCAACAGGACTTTTCAAATGCAGCGTTGGTTGTCGATGATTTGAAAGACGATCGCATCTATCAAGCCCTCGGGATCTCACGGTCAGGCTTTTAGGTCCAACGAGCCGAATTCCAGGTCGAGATTCTATTGACGCTGAAAGTTAGAGAGTGCTAGACTCAAAAAAGCGTGTGAAGGGCTGTGCCAGGGATTGCCAACACAAGGTTTGCTGCACGGATGGACAACACGATCTGCCTTATTCAGATTCCTTTGCACCAGGCCGGCTTGGGCAACTCTGTCATGGCACCACCCGCCGAACGGCGATTTGCCGGCCACACCTTGCTTGAATGGATGGTTCGGCGCGTCATGGACGTACAACGAGCCGATCAAATTGTAGTAGTCGTGAGCCGACAGGATGCTGTTCTTTGTGATGTCCAGCAACTCCCCCCGGACGTGTCATTGCTCATCGTCGATGAAAATGATCGTTTAAAACAGGTATGTTGCGCATTGAAAAAGTATCCTGCGCGAGGCGTGATCCGTGTTTCGGTGGACAACCCATTTGTCGACCCAGTCTTGATTGATCGTCTGATTGTCGTCGCTGAAGAAAATGTAGCATGTGATTACATTGGGTATTGTTTTGGAGACGGTCGTCCCATTCTGCACTCGCGTTTGGGTGTCTTCACTGATTGGTGTCTCGCTCAGACGCTGATGAAAATGGATGAAAAGATTGTCGACCCGAAGATTCGCCGGAATGCGACGCAATATGTTTGTTCACATCCCGAAACATTTTGTCTGCGTTTGATTCCGGTTCCCCCGGAATTAGACCGCGACGATTTGCATTTCACTGACGACGACGATTGGGAACGAATACAGGAAATCTTCGAGGTGCTTGGACCTGATGACATTGATTCACAACGGATCGCGTCACTTCTGTCCTGAAAGTCCAGCACTGATGAGGGGGTGTTGACTTCTTCAGTCGTGTCATGACGGCTTAGGCCAGCAGCCTTCTTCCGTGGGATTCGAAACGCGCATGCGTCGCTAGCAGTCGTCCCTATTACCCGCGAAGGCTCACTCAAGTTCCTCTTTTATGAAACCGATTCTTTTTCTGGCGGAAGAGAGAGCAGGTTTCGTTTGAAATTTGTGTAACCTTCGTCATTTTGACCATTCGCGTTGTGAACCTTCAACTAAAAGGACATCCATGTTCCGTGCCCTTTACTCGTTTGCCTTGACAGGTGTGTGTTGCCTCTTCCTGGGGTGTGCCATCTGCCAAGCCCCGTACGATCCTGACTATCCTGTCTATGGAGGTGGCTGTTGTGACGGTGAGTCAGAAAACGCTCGCCTGGGCTCCCTGGTTGGCGTTCCAACGGTGTCCGTTTCCACGCCAGAACCGGAAGGTGAAGAAGACCTGTTGCCCACCCCGGTGAATTAACGGTAAATGCCCCGGAAGTAACCAACTCTCCTTTCCTGAAGGTGTAGCCAGACCGGTGACACCTTCTGGCAAGTTGGCTCCCGGGTCCGTACAGATGGGCAGCGTGCGCAAAACGCAAACTCGTTTTCCGGCAGGTTTTGAGTGGTCGCCTGATCAGCCCGGGCCAGGTCACAGCAACGGGTTCGACGTTTTACGAGTCCCGGTCAGCAGGACCTTCGAATGAGCCGAGGAAATTTTAATTTAGTGTCTATTCAAAACGTCACCAAACAGCTCACCGCTAGCAATGCATGGCACTTCCTGGCTGGCTCATGGATCGTGTACCTTGCGGGTTGGTAGCCATTTCGAGAATAATAGGCAGGTGGATTGCAACGTCTGGCGGTATGTTGTGATGCTCGGTTGTCATTGCAACCTTGTGCAAACCGTCGAAGGCATTCGGCTGGTGTGTTGCCTGCTGTGGAGAGATTTTCGGAACGGAAAAGCGGGCGTTCTTATCACCCGGGAAGAGATTTTGGCGCCATGAGTTGTAAATTGCCAATTATTGTAAAACGCTCTTTCCCTTTTCATTTGGCCTGGGTGGCGGTGCTGTTGACAGTCAGTCCCCTGCACACCGAAGAGAAACTACCTCCGCCACGAACTCATTATCTGGGCAGAGAAATTGCACAAACGATGTCCTACCACGGAGCACCCTGGCTAATTCGTCCGGAAAGACAACAGGAAGAAAACTGTATACGGATGCTGAAACACCTGGGCGTTCAATCAGGTATGAAAGTTTGTGACATGGGTTGCGGGAACGGCTATTATTCCCTGCGTTTAGCAAAGCTTGTGGGCCAGAAGGGTCAGGTATTGGCCGTCGACATACAACCGGAGATGTTGACTCTATTGCGGGCCCGCGCCGCCAAAGCAGAAATCGATACGATTCACCCAGTCCTGGGTACCGTGGCTGATCCTCGCCTGCCCTCGAAAAGCATCGATGTGATTCTTTGTGTCGATGTATACCATGAATTCTCGTACCCGGAACGGATGTTGCGAGCCATGCGCGAGTCATTGGCTCCGAACGGGGTGGTGGTGCTGGTGGAATACCGTGAAGAAGATCCGGATGTTCCCATTAAACCGTTGCACAAGATGAGCAAACGACAGGTGTCTAAAGAGTTGAAACACAACGGTTTTCAGTTGGTTCGCGAGTATGACGGTTTGCCTTGGCAGCACATGATGTTTTTTGGCGTGAAGGCTGACATTGATCAACGTTAACAGAAAACAATCAGCGACTCCCGAACGCTGTTTGCTGTGACGATCCACCAAGACGTAAATCCTATCGACCTGTCAAGATCCGATCAGCGGACAAATCAGTCATCCAGGTTGTGCCAACGGGTTCTCGGGGCGTTGTGCAGGAAGGCCCAGGCAATGTTTGCTTGAAGGGCGAAGAATCTTTGGGCTTATTCATTCAAAGTAGCCCACGGCATTGCGAAATAGCCGCAGGCCGTCTCCTTCGACCTGTTTTTCACGACGTGTCCATTGAGGATGGTGTGTCGGGTCAATGTGGCGTTCCGGGTGAGGCATCATACCCAGGATGCGCCCTGACTCGTCGGAAACTCCGGCCACATTGGCCACCGATCCGTTTGGGTTCTGTGGATATTCAATCACTCCATTGTAGCGCCCTTCCGTGTCCGCATATCGCAGAACCAGTTGGCAATTCTGGTCTAAAGTCCCCAGGGTATCTGTGTCATGAACGACAAATTTTCCTTCTGCGTGTGCAATTGGGAGATAGAATTTATCCACACCATTCAGGAATACATTTGAGTTCTGAACAGACTTTAAGTGGACCCAACGATCCTCGAATTTTCCGGAGTCGTTCCAGGTAAGAGTTGCCGCCGCATCGTCTAACAGAATTCCGGACTTGATAAGCACTTGAAACCCATTGCAGATGCCTAAGATCAAGTTTCCGGCTTCACGAAACTCATGGAGGACCTCGGCGAGATGATTCCTGATCTGGCAGGCAAGAATACGCCCTGCCGAGATATCATCTCCGTAGCTAAAACCACCTGGGAAACAAAGAATTTGAAATTCCGGGAGCTGGCCAGGATTCTCCAACAAACGGTTTACGTGCACAAATTTCACCTGAGCACCGGCCTGTTCGAAAGCGAACGCTGTTTCACGGTCGCAGTTGGTACCTGGCGCTCTCAGGATCAAGACGGTTACTGACGGCATCTCTACCCTACCAATCTAAAGGTGTCAGCCAAGATTTTTTAAGCGAGTCGATTTTCACGTGTGCAATGGTCTGTGCGGGTTGTTTTCCATCGGATTCAATTTGAATGTTTAGTTCGGCCGTATTTTGGACCGTACCGATTTTTTCACAGGGCACACCTTCCAAGGCTTGCTTGAACTCTTTTTCCTTGTTGCCGGGAACTTCGCACAAAAATCTCGAATTGGACTCCGAGAAAAGCAAGAAAACATTCCGCTGCAGTATCTCTTCATGACTCAGTTCCGAAGGCACCTGATTTAAATACAGTTCGGCACCCAAACCGCCGGCAAAGCACATCTCGGCTGCAGCGACGGCAAGTCCGCCTTCGCTCATATCGTGACACGCTCGAACAAGATTGTTTTGAATGGCCTGATGGAGAGCGGCGAAGGTGCGTTTTGCCTGTGGGACATCGACGCGGGGAACAGCCCCTCCCGTCAGATTATGAATCATACTAAAGTGCGAACCACCCAACTCTTGCTTGGTGGCTCCTACCTGATACAACAGATTGCCACTTTCTTTAAGATCCATCGTCACGCAGTTGAGGACATCTGCGACCTGTCCCATGGCACTGATCAGGAGGGTGGGAGGAATCGAAATGGTCTGCCTGCTTCCATGTTCGTCGAGGTAGCTGAATTCGTTGTTTAAGCTATCCTTTCCACTGATAAATGGAGTACCAAGACCCAGGGCTACGTCATAGCAGGCGATGGCAGAACGTACCAACGAACCGAGCGTTTCCGGCCTTTCAGTGTTACCCCAGCAAAAGTTGTCCAGCAGCGCGATTTGCTCCGGGTCGGCACCTACGGCCACACAATTTCGCATGGCTTCGTCAATAGCACTTGCTGCCATGTGGTAAGTATCCAAATCACCATAGCGCGGATTCATTCCGCAACCGATCACCAAACCACGTCGAGACGAGAGGACTGGTCGCACGACGGCAGCATCACTGGGGCCATCATTTTCGACTCCCACCAAGGGCTTGATAACGCTGCCCCCTTGGACTTCATGGTCGTATTGACGGATGACCCAATGTTTACTGGCTACATTTAAGGAACTCAGAATGTTCCGGAGACTTTCGACGTAATTGATCTGAGAGGGAAGTTGCAGGCGCGGTATGGACGGTGGTTGGTAGATTGCTTCGCGGACAACTGGTGGACGGCCTTGATGCAGGAATGTCATCGACAGGTCAGCAACTTCGACCGCATTATACTTTAACTGCAGACGACCTGTTGGCACGAATTTTCCGATGATGGTTGCTTCAACACCTTCAGATTGACATAACCTTTGGAATTCTTCCCAATTGGCGGGTGGTACGGAAAGAACCATCCGCTCTTGAGCCTCGCTGATCCAGATCTCGGTGTAGGAGAGACCTTCGTACTTGAGCGGTGCCTTTTCCAGCCAGACTTCCGCTCCGATTTCTTCCGCCATTTCACCCACTGCACTTGAAAACCCTCCGGCTCCACAATCTGTAATGGCACTGTACAGACCTCGGTCGCGCGCCTCCAGAATCACATCCAAAAGCATCTTCTCGGTAATTGCGTTTCCAATCTGAACCGCACCACCCGAGACCGTTTCACTCTCGCTATGAAGTTCGGTTGAGCTGAACGTGGCGCCGTGAATTCCGTCACGACCAGTTCGACCACCGACGGTGACAATCCAGTCACCTGCCTGTGGTTCCTTGTGCGACTTGCTGCGCGGCAGAATGCCCACATTACCACAATAGACTAAGGGGTTTCCGCTGTATCGCTCATCAAAATAAATTGCGCCATTCACCGTGGGAATTCCCATCCGGTTTCCGTAGTCGCGCACTCCCGCAACCACACCTTGCATGACCCGGCGTGGATGGAGAACGCCTGGTGGCAACGAGTCGGCAGAAGTATCTGGCGGAGCGAAACAAAAGACGTCTGTATTACAAACCGGTTTTGCCCCGAGTCCGGTCCCCAAGGGGTCCCGAATCACTCCCCCGAGACCCGTATTCGCACCGCCATACGGATCGAGCGCTGACGGATGATTGTGTGTTTCCACTTTGAAGACAACATTGAACTCGTCATCGAATCGCACGATACCGGCGTTGTCCTCAAATACACTGACACACCAGTCTTGCGGTCCGAGTTGCTGGCGAATTTTTTGAGTGACGGCGAAAATAGTTTCTCGGAGCATATTTTCAAAATGCCGCTCACCCTGCGGGTCTCGATAGGCGATGCGACCGGCTAGTGTTTTATGACTACAATGTTCACTCCAGGTTTGAGCAATCGTCTCCAATTCGGCATCTGTCGGGTCACGGTTCAATTTCTGGAAGTGTTCTTGAATAGTCTGCATTTCGGCCAGCGAAAGATAGAGTTGGGTTTCCTGACTAAGTTCCACGAGTTGCTGGTCGTTGAGCTCACAGAGCTTTGTCGTGATGAGTTGAAACACATAATCTGATCCAAGACTCAATTCCTTAAAATCGAGTGGTCCGACGACAACTTGTTCGATGGCAGCATTTGCGAGGATTTTCTGGCAGAGTCGCTCCAGAGGCTCGTCTTCTAAATTTTCGATCCAGTATTTGCGGAAGGTGCGTACTGCGGAGACGTTGAGCTGAAAATCCGTGATGGCTGCTTGGGCGCTATCAGCCACCGGGTCCGTCACGCCCGGCTTGGGTAAAACATGCACTACACGTCCAGTCCCACGAGGTGCTGTTTGCAACCGTTCGTCGCCAACGGGGGCGACGACCGTTGTTTCCACCACCTCATCTGACAGCAATTGACGGGCCAGGGACTCAGCCTGCTCGGCATCCAGTTCGCCCTGCACTAAGAAACCCCGGGCGGCAGTCAAGCTGAAGCGATGATGGATTCCTAAATCCTCGGAACCAGCCAATACACGCTCTGCGGCAAGATCGGGTTGCCCTTCGGCCGGATAGATATCAATTTCCCAAAGAGTCACGATTTTCCTTACCCTTTGCAAGTATGCGCGCCACGGTTTGACGTCTTCCTGACTGGAGCGCACGTCGAAACGTATGGAGTGTTTTCTCGAATTTGTCGATCGCTTTCAGTACCTGCGGTTGATTGTCAGTCAGAATTTGTTTCCAAAGCTCGACGTCGCCTGATGCGATGCGAGTCGTGTCCAACCAACCTGAGGCCGCCAGGGAGAGGTGTTCCTTGCCAGCGCTGGCTGCCAACACTGATGCGACCACATGGGGAAGATGGCTGGTCATGGCGATTGCTCGATCGTGCTGCCGTGGGGACATTTGGACTACCACCGAACCCAAGGAGTTCCAGAACTGGACTGCCTTTTCTAGGTGTTTTTCCGAAGTCTTTGGTGTCGGAGTCACAACGGTCACGCGGTCCTCAAACAGATTCGCCTGTCCATGTTCACAGCCAGATTTTTCACTACCAGCCAGGGGGTGGCTGCCGACAAATCCCACTTCGCCTGGCCATCTTGGTTGAACTGATGCAACGATATTTGCTTTGGTGCTACCGGCATCTGTCACCAGCGAGCCCGCTGGACAAGCACGAGCCGCCCGTTCGGCGAAGGAAGTTATCAATTCGACAGGGGTACAAATCACCACGACATCAGCATCAGAAACTCCGCGTTCCAAGTCCTCAGTTGCAACGGTGATCGCGCCCTGTCGTCGAGCTCTCCGCAATTTTGTTTGGTTTCGGCCCACTCCCACAACGTTTCGGGCCAGTCCTCTTTTGCGCAACGCCAAGCCGACCGACCCGCCGATCAGGCCTACTCCAACGATCGTCACGGTGTCCCAGGATTTCATGTACAACATTCTCGCTCGGGGACTTTTCAACAAGACCCACGGGACCATTGTATCACAACGCGTTCGCACCAAAAGGACCACTTCCCAGCGGGTCTCCAGTTGTGTCGAGGTGCTTCTGCCCGGTATCGTATAGAAAATATTTGTAGACTAGATGCTACGGAGTGAAAGACGACAGAAATCAAAGGAGAAAATCAGCAGAAGGTGTTAGTTTCCCCGAGAATTCGTATTAAACTACTTGCACAACTATGCCAACGACTCGGCACTTCGCTCGAGGCTGGGATCGACGCGCGACGCGCTTGGAGTGGCGAGGCAGACAAGGGGCCTCGAGGACACCGTCGGCTCCTGAGTGAAATTCGGGATGGGATTCTGGCCGGGGAAAGTATGGCCGACGCGATTGCTCGTACGGGCGGTTATTTTCCAAATCTTTTACAGGAAATGGTCGATGTGGGCGAGCAGACCGGCAATGTCGATCAGGTTCTCCTGCGCCTGGCAGAACATTATGAAGGTGAGATAAAACTGCGGCGAACATTGCTGGCCGGGATGGCTTGGCCTCTGCTACAACTCGCGGGAACGATCATCATCATAGGCATCGTCATTCTGGTGATGGGTTGGATTGGCGAGTCGACCGGACAGACAGTGGATTTTCTGGGATTGGGTTTGGTTGGGGAACGGGGGTTCAGTATCTATGTTACATTCGTCGGAATTGTCGCATTGGGTGTTGTTTTTGCAGTCCACTCCGCGTCTCGAGGGGCTCTCTGGATTCACCCGGTGCAATACGCGTGTGCAAGACTACCTGTTCTGGGTCCGGTGATCCGCATGCTGGCCCTCTCGCGAATGGCGTGGACACTTTCATTGACCACCAATACAGAAATGGAGATTCAACGAGCGGTCGAGCTATCTCAGAAGAGCACGCGCAACGTGTTTTTTACTCGACAGATTCCGTTCGTCAATTCCATACTCCGGCAAGGAGAACAAATTCACGTTGCTCTCCGAAAAACGGAAATTTATCCCGCAGAGTTCCTGAATGTGATTGAGAACGGCGAAGAATCTGGACGGCTCTCCGAATCCACGGAATTGCTGTCGCGACAGTATCAAGAACGAGCCCAATCGGCTCTGAGCATACTGGTTCTGCTGGCCGGCTTCGCTTTCTGGATCGTGGTTGCAAGCCTGATCATTTTCCTGATTTTCAGGATTGTCATCTCCAGTTACTTGAAACCCCTCCAAGACGCTCTTGAGTTTCTGAATTAGTCACCAGGTTTGTGGCATTCATTGATTTGCCTTTCAGATGTCCATTTCCGGACCGTCCTTCCATCGACCGGGTTCAATTTTACACGTTTAGCGCGGACATTGTTCTGGATCGTCAATCAGGGTTGCACGCAAGCGGATGATCGCGATGAATTCACCGACGGAGTCTCAGGACAAGGTCTGGTTTTCTTCGTCAATTACCACCTTGGTCAACAATCTCAAGAATGGCAACTTCAAACAAGAATCCAAGAACTACCCGAGATCGTCTCCAGCCAACTAAATCACCTGCTTGTTCGTTCAAGGCGTTTGTTCAAGGACGGGGCCGGTCTCGATAGCCTGCGGCTTGCGCTCGAATGTCGACCGAGACCCTTGTACCCCAAGTGGAGATTAACCGCGAGAACATTGGACCAGGTTTCCCGGATCCCAGGGGGCAGTTTTGGAATTCCACCACGGGAAGTAAGCAATAGGGTGTGCTGGCGAGCATCACTTCTGTCGCAGAAGCGACGTCTTGAGGTGTGAGGTTGCGTTCCAGCACTTCAATTCCTTCTGACTGGGCCAATGCGCGGATGTAATGCCAACTTGTGCTCGCAAGTGTTTTTGAGGTTGGCGGTGCGATCAGGCCGGCGGTCTGAAAGTAACAAATCAAACCAGCAGTGGGAGTTTCCGTGACGAAACCTTCCTCGTCCAGTAAAAGGGGTTGCGCACCAGGAAATCTGCGTTGGACCTCTTGATCTGCCAGGTAGTAATGCATCCGGCTACGGCATTTCAATTGCCTGGGCCAGCAATTCGCTGAGACCTCTTGAACATCACTGACGACAAGTCGCACGCCCTGTGTGTATTGAGTTTCCCAAAGATGGAACGGTAGGAGGTAAGTATGCATTCCAATGGTGGGTTTTATTGTTCCTCGCGGTGCCATCGTGTGATAGGGACCGGGCGTAATAAAAATGCAGAGGCCCAGGTCGTCACCAGCTTTCAACCACCGCTTGTTTGCTGCAACGAGTTCCTCGGCCCTTTGTGACATTTCGGCCTCTGACAGGGGTGAGGGAACACCGATGGTTTCCAACCCTTGAAAAAGCCGAGCCAAGTGAACATCCAACTGAAACAAACATCCGGCAAAGGTACGTAACTGCTCCGTCACGGTTGTGCCCATTACGAATCCTGAATCGTAGAAGGGTAACCGGGCATCAGCTTCTGGTAGAAATTCTCCATTCAGATAGGCGAGAGGAACAGACATTGCCAGAGGCCTCTTGTAGCGGTGGTAACGATTCTGGCGCGGGTGGTCTCTGCCTGCCACGCCTGCCCTCCGATCGAAAACGATGTTGGCAAAAAAAAACCGAGGTTTCAATTGCACATCACGCAATATGTTGTAGGGTTATCTAACCAACAGGTTTGCTCTGTTTTCCCCATTCTTTTGCGGAGCTATCGATTATGAGAAGGTTTCACATCCTGATCGCATGCGTGATTCTAACAGTTAGTATGACCGGATGTGGCCACTTCCAGCAATGGTGGTCGGGATTTGGCGCAGCCATTTGTCCTCCGTGCTTAGGTTCCTCTCCCTGCATGGACGGAAACACTTCGGTTTACAGCCAGGAATTTCCCGCTTACAGTAGTGAGTTCAGTGTGCCCACTATTCCAGCACCGGCTGGAGCGGTGATTCAGGCACCTTCGAACGTGACCGCGGGTCCTCTGACGCCTGTCCAGTAAGATCAATCGAAACGACCGATTCGGACAAGTATTCAACGAACGTTCGCGACAAGCTGGTTCTGCTCCATCCTGAAGGCAGCCGTTTGTCTCGAACGACGTTGGAACAGAGTTTGCAGTGTTTGTCAAAACACTCGCCGGATATTTGCTGGGAGCATCTGGCGAACTTCGACCAACAGTCCTGTGCACTGCTGTTGTAAATGCCCTTGTCGACCTTCCTGGTTCCCAGGTTTGCTGTGGCATCGGGCCGGGTTGTAATTTGCCCGCTGGATTCGCAGGACCAGCCGGTTAAAAAGCGGTCTTTCGGTGGAAATCATGTTCCGGCCAGGCCTCTCTTACTCTCTTGTTGATAAGGTCTTATGAACCGATCTTGGGTCCCCTTTGTGGCTGTTGTTCTCTGCCTGTGGCTCGTCGGAGTGACTGCTGCACAGTTGACCAAGCAAGAGGTAACAAAAGGTGTTCACTTTGGACCCGAAACAAAAAAACGTTATGTCGTTGGAATGGAAATTCGTGCCGTAGGCGGACCTTGCCAAGGCCTGTACGGAACCATTCCCGTGCCCACCGATTGGCCCGAACAACAGGTGTCTATTCTGAAGGAGGATTTCACGCATCACGTGCAGTCGGTGCGTTACCGTCAGCTTGCCAACGGAATCGAGGAGATGCATGTTTCGATACCACTTCTTCCTACTGGTGAAATTGCCAAGGCTTTGGTGACTTTCGACATTACCCGTTCCGTGTTGAAACCTCCTGCAGATGTCGGCCTGTTCGTTGCTCCCCAACGGTTGAATCGAAAAATAAGACAGTATCTCGGGCCCAGTCCCCGTATAGAGACGGCGGATCGGAGAATACGTCGCATGGCAAAAGAAATCGATTCCGATTCGGAAAATGTCTGGAAGTCTGTTCAGGCCATTTTTGACTTGGTGAGGAAAAAGGTGGATTACCAACGAGGATCATTGAAAGGTGCCGCAGCGGCTTTGCGTGATGGTCGGGGAAATCATGAGGACATTACGTCCCTGTTCATTGCCCTCTGCCGCGTGAAGGGTATTCCAGCCCGTACGGTCTGGGTACTGGATCATTGCTATGCAGAGTTCTATCTGCACGATGATGAAGGGCAGGGTCATTGGATTCCCTGCCAACTGACCGAAAAGGTTTCTTTTGGTGGAACATCAGAAGTGCGTCCCATCTTACAGAAAGGTGATCGGTTTAAAATTTCAAAACAGAGAAAACCCGTTCGCTTTGTGCCTGAATCCTTGACAGGCAAGGCGGGTGTGGGGAGACCGCATGTCACCTTTGTTCGCACACTGACTCGTGTTGATTGATTCTACCGAAGTGACTGAAGACGTTGCCCGCGGTTCGGTGTAAAATAAAATGATGCCACGCCTACTTTCCCTCTTCTGCTATCTCTTGCCATGGATGTCGACTTTGTCTCCGGTTCTTTGCGGGCAGGAAGTCGCCACGGCTAACGATCCGGCGGCCATGACAGAAACCTGGCAGATCGGAATTGTCGTCACCGCCGAGGGCGGACCTTGCCGAGGAGTGTTTGCAAGCACTCCCGTCCCCATGGATTGGCCCGAGCAAACGGTGCATTTAGTTCACCAGGTGAAGTCACCTCAGATTCGGCGGGTCAAGTTTCGCATTCTTCGCGAGGGTGTGCGCCAAATGGTGATTGAAGTGCCACGTCTGGAAGACACCGAAACCGCAGAAGCTTTGCTTACCTTCGAGGTCACAAAGATTTCTCCGCCCAGAGCAGATGAAACTGATGCGTATCAAATTCCCCGGAGGAGTTCCCGGCCGGCCCGGCGTTACCTTCAACCGAGTCCGTACATCGAAAGTCGCCACCCTGAAATCGTTTCCATTGCCCAGCGAATTGGTTTGTCATCACCAAACGCCTGGGCACAGGCCGAGTCGGTTTACGACTGGGTTCGCAGCCACGTTCAATACCAGGAAAGCCAACTCAAAGGGGCCCTGGCAGCCTTGCATGATGGGAACGGTGATTGCGAAGAAATGACTTCGCTCTTCGTGGCGATTTGCCGAGCGCAAAATATTCCTGCACGAATGGTTTGGGTTCCCGGGCACTGCTATCCCGAGTTCTATCTACGTGATTCGCAGGGTAAAGGGTGCTGGTTTGCTTGTCAGGCAGCTGGAGAACGGGCGTTCGGTAACCTGATCGAATCCCGGCCAATCCTCCAGAAGGGCGACAGCTTTCGAATTCCCGGGGATCCAGAGAAGAAAAACTTTAGGTACGCCCAGTTAATTGGCAGTCTGCCGGGCAATGGGTTGGTTCATCCGAAGATCCGGATTGTTCACCAGCGAGTTGAAGGGAACCAATCTCAAGACTAATGGTCTCGCCGCAAGTTGATGTCGTCGGGCGTTTGCCGGCTTCCATACCAGTCCAGCCAACGCTGGCGATCGAAATTGAAATTCATGCCCGTCAATTCCACCAGTGCCGCAAGAACCTCATCGTTTCGATTCTTGTGCTTAACAAGTTTGGGGCCCCCACCAACATTCAGCCCTCCGCCTCCGGTGCCAAACGTAGGGTTAATTCCCCCGCTTTGCTGCTGGATAATGTATTTGTGTTCGGTTTCCAATGCATTGATCAAAGGCAACGCCGCCGACATGTCAGTCATTTGTGCCAAGCCCACTGCCGCACGATTCACTAATTTGTTGTCCTTGTGATTCAATGTTTTAATGAACGAGGACATCACCGCTGGAGATCGGTGACGCACTAATTCTACAAGGCACCGGTCCCGGATTGCTTCGGATGGGTCCTGCAGACTACAGCGGATCAAAGCAGCTATCGCTTGGGGTCCCCCCAAATCCGACAATACATCGATGTAGAGACGTTTGAGCCGGCCATCTTTTTCTTTTTCCAACAGATCTGCAAAAGCCGGTGCGGCCCTTACATCGTTGACGGCTCGCATCCTTTCACGGGCTTCCTGGTCTAACCGGCCGTTGATCCAGCCACGCCAAATTTTGATTTGTCGGCGATACTGTTTGGTCGCGAATTCGGCCTGCTCCCTCTGTTGTAGCCTGTCGAAATCCTGCTGAGTCAGCCAGCGGCTTTTGTAATAGATGTACCCTTGGCTTTGCATCCATTCCTTAGGACGAATCCACTTTCCTTGGATGTGATGAAAACCGAGTGCTTTGCGGGATTCGACATGGTTCGGGTCGATTTCAAGGACGCGTTGCAAATGGAGCTTACGTTTGGAAAGGAGGTCGTTTTGCAGACACCACTCAGCCATCGCCGAATGATCATCGATCGTATCATGCATGCGACTAACGCGTTGTTCATACTGTTGCTGAACGGATGTTTTCGAAAGGACTTTTCCTACTTGGTTCGCAGCCAGAGTGACCTTGCCACCCAGTTGAGTTGCAACAATGAAACGTTGTCTTGGCGACTCATCGGGGTTGAGCAATTGCCCCTCAATTTGCCCGCCACTTTTCAGAATGATAGTGTCGGCTGCGATTGGTGGCATCCACCAACAGACGAAGATAGTTGCAGCACTCATCATTTGCTTGGAGAACATCGGTTCTTTCCTCAAGCTGACCCCATCCCGTTTCTATCTTCAGTATACGAGACGCCAGGAGGCTGTGCCACGGGAACCGGTTGCGATCTGCCAGGGTGCTAAATCCGTCGGTTGCGAACCCCCAAGGGGTTCGCAGTCGTGACCTGCACAAAAAAGCCCGGTGTCGGGATACGGCTGATTCGTTACAACCGTATTAACCTACCGGGCTCAATCCTATGTGGACGGATTGTCGGCGACTAGGATGTGGAATTTTCTTGGACGTTCGTTCCTTCAGTTCCTTCAGCCGTTTCTTCTTCCTTTTTCACTTTCTTTTTCTTTTTGAGCGCCAGCTTCTGAACGCGTACCTTTTGCAAGCCAATGGGCGGGTCACCTTCCCGCCAACGGTCAACTTCCTTCAGCTGGGCTAATCTTTCAGCGCGTTTAAGGACGCTGCGGTTGCGATCCAATCCGGATCGAACTCGAAGACTTTTGTCGATTGTCATTGCCGGTTCTCCTCTATGCTGAGCAGTTGGCCGTTTTCAGCCGCGTACCTTGTTAATCAGGGACAAGCATTCCAGTATAAAGTCTTTTAAAAGCTCCCACAAGGACAAGCTGACGGTGCTTTCAAACCGGTAGAACGCCCTGTATCGTCTTGAGAAATTCCCCGGCTGACTGGGGGCGCTGGTTGGAATCCGCTTCCAGACACTGAGTGATAGCGGCAGCTAAAGTGGGATCCAAGTCCGGACAGATTTGCAGAAGGTTGACTGGTTTGTGGACGCCGTGCTGCATCGCCGCTAGTCCCGTGTTGTCCCCACCGGGCCAGGGAAGTGTTAAAGCGCAAGTCTGGTAAGCCGTGACTCCCAGAGCGAATAAATCGACACGTTGGTTGGTGGACCGTCGACGGACGATTTCAGGTGCCATGTAGTTGGGAGTGCCGGTCCGATTTCCGGGGCGCATATAAGCCTTCTCCATTGGCAGGCTGAGTCCAAAATCAATGAGTTTCAACGAGTCCGCGTTCTTGGTGCAGATAAAGTTTCGTGGACAGATGTCGCGGTGAATGAAGCCGGCTTCGTGGACGGCCTCCACTGCTTCAGCCATCTGGCGGATCAGGGTCACTCGATACTGTTTCAGGGCAGTGTTTTTTTCCAGGATCAGGGAGTTCAGACCCGGACCGTCCAGAAACTCCATGACCAGATAATGCTGTCCTCTATTGGATTCACCCTGTTCCAGGGTGCTTACGACACGTGGGTGATTAATGGAGCTTGCTATTTGACCTTCAGTCGGCTTGTCTAGACCTTTGAATCGTGCTGCGAACGCGGCGGTCTTGTCCGGATCGAGCAGTTTTAGACCCACGATCTGATCGTTTTGCCGATCCCGTGCCACATAGAATTCGGACATGGTTCCTGATATCGCTACGCGCAACAGCTCGAAACGTTGAGTGACATCAAGCCGTTCCCGAAACATCGCCTTGACTTTGTCGAGGATGCCCATGTTCATTTGCCGCAGTAATCGATGGTCCGCGCAATTTCGCTTTGCAGTTTATCGCGCGGTACGATGCGATCAATGAATCCATGTTCCAGGAGAAACTCACTTGTCTGAAACCCCTCCGGCAATTCGATCCCAATGGTTGCTTTGATAGTCCGAGGCCCGGCAAAACCAATCAGTGCTCGTGGTTCAGCAAAAATGACATCGCCGAGCGAAGCAAAACTGGCAGCGACACCACCCATGGTGGGATTTGTCAGTACAGAAATGAACAGTCCACCCGTATCATCGTAACGCGCCAGCGCGGCAGACACTTTTCCCATCTGCATTAATGACAGGATGCCTTCGTGCATGCGAGCACCCCCTCCCGAGCCACTAATGATGATCAGTGGTAGCTGTTGTTGGGTGGCTCGTTCAATCAAGCGAGTCAGCCGTTCCCCGACCACCGAACCCATGCTTCCCATGATAAAAGCGGAATCGGTCACTCCAATCGCCACTCGTCGAGCGCGGATACTGCCCAAGCCCGTGATCACGGCCTCCGTGAGCCCGGTTCGCTGTTGCTCTGCTAACAGGCGTTCCCGGTAAGGTTTCTTATCTTCGAATCCGAGGGGGTCTGTGGGACGCAGATTATCATCCCATTCTTCGAACGTACCTTCGTCCAATACCTGGGTGAGTCGTTGTTTGGCCGGAACATACCAGTGAAATTCACATTCAGGGCAGACGTTAAGCTTTCGTTCCGCTTCCTTCCGAAAAATTGCTGCATGGCATCCGGGGCAGCGTTGCCACAATCCCTCGGGAACTCCCCGTTTGGTGCGTTTCAAAACTTTCGTTTCAGCGTTACTCATTTCAGGACCAGTATGCAAAACGCCAAGGATAAAACGATGTTGAGGAATACCTTATGGACCAGCAGCAGGAGCGGGTAGCCGTGTATCGACATGGTAGTCTGAACAGCCTTTACTGACCAATAGAATCTGGACCGAATTGTCCCATTTTGTCACGTCCTGTTCCGACAGGCATAGGAATTTATAAGCTCTCGGGAGGCGTGGCCGTTTTTTCAGGATGTGCGGTGTTGACAATTCCGATTCGAATCGCCTGCCTAACGCGAGTTCACCACCACCTCGTTCGGCTCAACGTCAATCGACTCCCAGCCCCCAGACGCACATTCGACTTTCCAAAGATTTCCCAACGCACCTCCCGAAAGATAACAGCGAATCAGACTGGTCAATGGTTCAGGGGCAATGATTGCGATGACGCCATCCTTGTGTTTCTTCAAAAGTTTCTGGAGCGTCATCTTCACGCGTTCTTGTGCCTCGCCCAGCATTTCTCCATCTGGCGGACAAATGGTTTCAGGACACTCTTGCCACTGGCGATATACCTTGGGCTGTTTTTGACGGACATCGTCAATCAGTTTTCCTTGCCACAGTCCATGGTCGAGATTTTGCAACCCTTCTAATTGTTTCACTTTAACTCGATTGAGCTCAGCCAGCGCGTTGGCAGTTTGATTTGCAGATTCACAATTCGAGGTATAAATGACTTCGATCTTTTCGGCCAGTAAGTCTTTGGCTGTGTTGACCGCCTGTTGTGCTCCTTGGTCGCTCAACGGAATGCTCAAGGTTCCTGTGATACGTTTTTGTTCGTCAAATTCCGTGGATCCCGGCCGGGTAAGAATGATACGTAACATTGGTGTTCCTCGAAAAACCTAAGCCTGCAGAACCTTCGTCCTCAACACTTCCATCGCGGATTCATAATCGGGCCGACCAAAAATGGCGGATCCTGCCACCATGAGTTGCGCACCGGCACGAGTACACTCGGTAATCGTTTCTTCGTTGACACCACCGTCCACTTCCAAGACAGTTCGATCTCCGAATAATTCTCTAGCCAGCTTTAGTTTCTTGAGCACGGTTGGATCGAACGTTTGTCCACCAAATCCCGGTTCGACGCTCATCATCAACACCAAGTCGCAATCGGACACGAGGTGTTCCACTGCTGAGAGCGGTGTTTTTGGATTCAACGCAATTCCGGCCCAGGCTCCCAAACGCCGAATCTGCCGCAACGCTGCAGGGGCATCGTCGGTTGCCTCGATGTGCACCGTTATCATATCCGCCCCTGCCTGATGAAACGCATCGATGTAGCGTTCGGGGCGCGAAATCATGAGGTGAGTATCTAATGGCAAATCGGTAAGTTGTCGCAAGGCTTTGACGACCGGCAAGCCGTATGTCAAGTTTGGAACAAAATCACCATCCATGATGTCCAAGTGCAGCGCCTTCGTTCCCGCCTTCTCTAGCCTTTCGATTTCTCTTTCGAGGTTACCGAAATCACATAACAACAAAGAAGGCAAGACAACAGGTGCCTGTTCCAACAACGTATTCAAACGTGAGCCAACTGACATACAACTAGCGAACCAACAATTACTAGAGAGTAAAAGAACGCAAGAAATGTGAGAGAGAAGAGATTATCTCAAGCGGTGCTCCGCGGCTTTTAGCGGCCGGGATCTCGAAAGGCGCGATACTTCTATGGTAAGTCAGCCTCTCAATGTTTAAAACGATTTTTTCAAAAATCCTGCTGACTTCCAGCTACCGCTGGTGGATAAGGTAGGATTCTACCAATCCCCGCTATCGACGTCAGCCGGTTTCCGGACGATTTTACGTAAGTGCTTAGTCACTTAGGATTTGAGACGTGCCCCAGATATCAGGATTTGCCGGGATGCCACGTTCATCCCGGAGTTCTTCTCTTTTTAGACGTGAGCGGCCCCGCCTGCGATGGATCAAAGGCGTTTTTCAAAATCTTCACTGCGAGGAAGTTCTTCGAGGTTTTCCAAACCAAAAAACCCGAGAAAGCGTTGCGTTGTACAGTAGCGTCGAGGGCGCTTCTGAGCACCGGATGTCTCGACTGCAAGCAGTTGTCGCCGCACCAATTGAGAGAGCAGGGCTCCGCTGGACTTGCCTCTCATGCGGTCAATTTCAGCTTGTGTAGTAGGTTGGTTGTAAGCCACGATTGCCAAAACATCAATCGCGGCTTGTGATAGTCGGGTCCTTTTAATGCGGCCATAGAAACGGTCTCGCAAACGGCCAAATTGTTTTCGTAGCTGCATCCGGTAACCGGCATTCACGGCCACGACATGATAAGCACTGCCGTCCTGCTCGTATTGTTGATTGAGCTCTTGGACTAATGTGGCGACTTCAGAAGAGTCGACGCCATCGATGCACCCGGCTGCTTGATCACTTGTTAAAGGTAAATTGTCTTGATTTCCCATGAACAACATGGCTTCCAGAATTGCCCGTGGGGTCTCGCCAAAGGACGGCGGCAATTCGTGCGAGCGACTACCCTCTGCCAGCTGAGAGAACGTCGCGTTCAGCTTGTTGAGGGAAAAATCGGATTTCTGAACTGACGGGGCTTTTTTTGTCAGGCGGTCGCGATCTGGCGATTTGGTTGGATCGGAAGAGGAATCCATTACCGAACTATAGGTGTCCGGCTCTCATGGGAGCAAGTGCGAACTGGGTTTTGCTTCACATTTTCCGCTGGCCGATCGACCTGAAAATGTAACTGTAGGCCGTCCAGAGTTTTAGGGTAAAACCTGGTGGCTCGGAAGAACATGCATAACAGCACCCATCCCGAGCTGGGCTATTTCCGACTGGCATTGGATGTTACGTCCAACGCGCCGCCACCTGCTGTTTCATGAATTCCAAGCCGTCTTTCGCCAGCTTCAGTTCCGTGTCGTACATCTTGCGCCAGATTTTGGTGGCTGCTGCCAATTCCGGTAAGGCCATACCAAATGCCTCGATCACCATCCATCCGTCATACCCCACTGACTGTAGCGCATCGAACGTTGTTTTCCAAGGTACATTCCCTAAGCCGGGAGTGCTGCGATCATTTTCGCAGATGTGCACTTCGCCGAGTACGTCAGCACATGATTCGATGGCATGCCGCACGTTCTTTTCTTCGATATTGGCGTGAAAGGTATCGTAAAGCGCTTGACAACGCGGATGGTTTACCTGTCGCACAAAACGTGCGGCATCGGCTGCTGTGTTGATCAGATAAGCTTCAAAACGATTGAGCGGCTCGACGGCCAGATTGATTTCCACCTGTCCGGCATACTCCGCCAACTGTTGCATACTATCGACAGCCCACTTCCATTCTTCCTCGGTGGGGCCGGCTCCACTGAATGCTCCGATGGCGGAATGGAATGGACCTACCAGTTGACTTGCCCCCAGAGCGCGACAGCAGTCCAGGGTCTGTTGATTTGCCGCAACTCCTCTCGCGCGGACTGATGCGTCCGAACTCATGGGATTGTCCTCTGCGTTGCGGACGGTGACCGCCGTTCTCTCCAAACCCAGGTCATCCAACCGCGCCGCCCATTGGGAACATGCGTCGACGTCCCGATGAAACACGGGGATTTCTACTCCATCGAATCCTGCAGCCTTCAATTGTTCCAGAACTGGATACAATCCTTCGTGCAGTTCCCCGGTCCACAACAAGAGATTCATTCCAAACTTCATGATGTCTTCCCTTGAGACAATTCACATGGGAAAGAAAGGCGCCCGTCGTCCTAGTCAACTGCTCACGGGGTCTCCGCGAGCTTGTCCACAGGAGACTTCTCGGTTGATTATATTGTTCGACGCCGATCCAGCTGCGATCACCATCAACAAGATAACCGGTTCTCGCTAGATTTCGGTCCAGCGGCCCGTGCGAGCGCTCTCCAAAACGGCGTCACAGACTTTTTGAGTTCGCATTCCGTGTCGAAAATCCGGTTCCGCCGGGATTCCATCTTCGAGACCCTGGAGAAAATCAGCACATGCGTTGATGAAGGTGTGCTCGTAACCGATGGTGCATCCGGGGACCCACCAGCGATTCATGTAGGGATGCTCGAAATTGGTTACATGGATCTTTTGCCAGCCTGTCAAGTGATTCTCTGTTTTTTCACCCGTACTTGGATCCGCATATTTGAAATATTGTAGCCATTGGTGATCTTCCAGGTCAAAGTAGACGCTTCCAATTTCTCCGTTTAGTTCTAGGGTGTTGTAATTTTTGCGGCCTCGGGCGTAGCGAGAACTTTCAAAGGTACCCCTGGATCCATTCTCGAAGACTGCCAGAAACATGCAAGCATCATCAATTCCTACGGGTTGCATCTTCCCCGTCTCTTGGTGGATTCGTTCCTTCACAAAGGTCTCGGTGCTGGCGGTGACCGATTGGATCGGGCCGTTCAGCCATTCCGCCGTATCAATCGAGTGTGCCAGTAAATCACCGGTAACTCCTGAACCGGCTACCTCAAGATCCAAACGCCAAAGCGTGTTGCCTCCTTGGGGTACGTCGGGGGCAATCGTCCAGTCCTGCAAATACAGGGCTCGATAATGAAAAGGCTTGCCGACCCTGCCCTCTGCAACCAATTGTTTGGCAAGAGCAATTGCCGGTACGCGCCGATAGTTGTACCACACCATCGTTGGTACCCCGGCGGCCTCGACAGCAGCACACATCTTTTCCGCTTCCGCCAGGGTCCTTGCCAAGGGTTTTTCACAAAGAATCATCTTGCCTGCCTGGGCAGCTGCAACTGCTATGTCGCAATGGAGATGATTGGGTACACAGATATCGATCGCGTCGATGTCATCACGTGCGATCAGTGCTTGCCAGTCCGTTTCGTAGGATTCGTATCCCCAAGTCTGCGCGAACTGCTGGATTGTTTCTTCATTTCGAGCGCAGCACGCCTTGAGGACCGGCTGGTACTGCAGATCGAAGAAACTGTTGACTTTGCGATAAGCATTGGAATGGGCCCGGCCCATAAATCCGTAGCCGATTAGCCCGATATTTAACGGTTTTTTATCAGCCATTTTCACTCCAACCGTGGGCCTCACGCACAGAAATCATCGCCGCCAGAATGTCGTTCCAGGTGTCGGGATTTAACAATGTTTCGTTAACGAACATGCAACCGTCCCAACAAATGTGCCGGATCCGTTTTGTCAAGGTTCCCTGCCCATCACGCAACCAATGTCCCGAATCGCGAGCAATATCGAGTTTCGCCTGGGGATCGCTGGGAAGACAGTGACGACCCGTTTTGTCGTGCGAACCCGCACCTTTGACTGTTCCATCGTTTTGGGCAACATGAAAATCAATTGTCCAAGGCCGTAATTTATCTGTCATGTAGCGGAATCCCGCTTGCAATGCGTCGTTGTCTTCCCATGAAAAGTCTTCTGGGAGAATTCGATCCTCGACGGCGTTTAAACCAAGCATGTAAAGCAACGTGTGTGCCATGTCAGCTTGGAACCCGAGCGTTTGAGGTCGTTCGACAAGTTGCAGCAATTCGAGCATGTTCCGCCAACTGTGCATCCCGCCCCAACAAATTTCACCTTCGGCTGCCAACTGTTGCCCGTGATCTTCAGCCATATCACATGCCTGACCAAAGGTGTCGGCAATCCGCCGGGTATTCTGTTGGGGATCTGCAGACCAAGTTTCCGGGTCCACGGCGGAGTCAATCCGCACCACCCCATAGGGTCTGATCCCGAGTTCACTTAAAATTTGTGCAACGTGACACGTCTTTCGGACCTGTGACAGGAAACGGGATCGCTCCTGCTCGTTACCCATCGCGGAACCGCCACCGGTCGGCGGCCAGACCGGGGCAACGAGGCTTCCAATCACCAGTTCTCGAGATTGCACCTGGTCTGCCAGGCGTTTCCACTCGTCGCGAGGTGCATCCAGGTCGAAATGTGGTTCGAACAGCGCCAGATCAATTCCGTCAAACCGCGTGCCATTGACGCTTGCCTCCGCGGTCAAATCCAGCATGGTCTGCAAATCAATGGGCGGTTCCGAATCGGGACCCTTGCCGACCACTCCGGGCCAGGTTGCGTTGTGTAGTTTAGGGAACTGATTCATAAGTCGCTTTCTTCCGAAAAATCAGAAGTTTCAATCCTGGCGTGTCTTGTTGTCCGGAGCACGAATTTTCAGATCAAGAAGTTCACTCGTGGGTGTTTGTAATCTGACACAGAAATCAATGCAAGTGGCTTGGCCCATGGTTGGGGATACTAGAAATCTCGTTTTGAATAGCTAACATGGGCCCAGGAGACACGAAAGCATGGGAATTGAACGGTTTCCGAGTATTGCGACCGCCGCGAAATCATGATCCTGCCCAGGCTTGAAACGGCACATGTAATACGAGGGCAAGGCCAACTGCGTGGCTATCATCCGTGGACCGGACCAGGCCATGAGTTGTCGCAACATTTCCAGACGTACACCAGTCAAAAATGGACCAGGCGAAGCTTCCGGGGGTTTGGCATTGTTAGCAGCAAAGACCCCAACCTAGTTCTCTAAAGGATTCACTACATGGCTGAAACACGATGGACTTTGATGGACCTCGATCACCAGGTTTACACGAAATCCTTACAGCTTGGCAGGCGTGAGTTGGGTACCGCCGCACGGGACTGTTCGGTGAAAAAGAGCAGGCTTCAAGGTGGCTTGCAAGACGGAGTGGACTTCATCGAAATCGACAATGGGGCCTGCTGGTTCAGTCTCCTGCCTACTCGCGGCATGGGAATCTGGAAGGCCCGCCTGGGAGGGTTGGAATTCGGTTGGAATTCTCCGATCAAGGGACCCGTGCATCCGACTTTTGTGCCCCTCTACGAGGAGGGTGGATTGGGATGGCTTGACGGATTCGATGAGTTGCTGGTGCGTTGTGGACTTGCCAGTAACGGGGCGCCGGATTTTGACTCACAGGGAAGACTTACCTATCCGGTCCATGGAAAAATCGCCAATTTGCCAGCCCATTTCCTGGAAGTTTCCGTGGAGCGGGGAACAGGTGAGATTTCTGTGACGGGCATTGTAGATGAAACACGTTTCCACTTTTTAAAACTTCGCCTGGTTTCTACTTTAAAAACCAGCCCTGGCGAACGCGGATTTCGCATCATCGACCGTGTTGAAAATCTCTCAGAAAACGCTGCTGAAGCGCAGCTCTTGTATCACTTTAACTTTGGACCACCCCTGCTCGACGCGGGTGCCCAAATCGTTACGCCGCTTCAAACCCTGGTGCCTCGTGACGCACGGGCTGCAGAAGGAATTCAAACATGGGAAAGTTACGATGCGGCGGTCCCCGGTTTTGCCGAGCAGGTCTATTTTTGCGAGCTCCTGGCGGATCAGCAGAGTAACACTCAAGTACTGCTGAAAAATGCCCATGGAATGCTGGGAGCGAGTCTCCTGTTCAACAAAAAGCAGTTGCCGTATTTCGCGGTCTGGAAGAACACGACGGGACTTTCCGACGGTTACGTTACCGGCATTGAACCTGCTACGAACTTTCCCAATCCCCGTGGCTTTGAGGGGGATCACAATCGCGTGGTCAAATTGCCTCCGCTTGGTTCTGCAACCTTCGAGGTTGAGGTCAGGTTTCATGATCACCCGACTTTGGTCGAACAGGCAGAACAGGAGATCATGCAAATCAGGGGTGGCCGCGAACCAAAAATCTACCCACGGCCAATCAGCTCCTGGTGTGGCCGTCCCACCTTGTGACCGTAGACCATGTATCGAGTTCGCGAACCATTTCTGGAGAAATTCCTCCCATCCACATGCGAAACAAACCCGGTCACACACACGGACCAAGATGTGCACAGGTTGGGGGACGTACCTTGTTGAATTGTCGATCCGGCGACTAACGTCGGCGATGTTTTACGGCGCTGCCCGCCATGTCGTAGATCGACCAGGTAAAGCCGTCAACTCCCTCGTAGGGCTTAATCCTCAAGATGCCTTCGATCTCAACGACTTTGTCGGTGTACGTGGTTTCGACTCCTTCTTCAAGAAACACCCGCACAAGGTGATCTGCCTGACCTCCGGGGCCAAATTTGCACTCCGTGTTCCGTAGCAGTATGAATTCCTTGATACCCCGCAACTGTGACACACCTCCGAAAATGTAACCACTCAATCGCACCAGCTGTCCGTCCAGTTCTTTAGCCCGATCCGTAAGCATGAATTTGCGAAAAGCAGTGTCTGGTGGTATTTGCAAGTTGATGTCCTCGAAGGAAATCTCTTCCAGCCGAGTCGTGCTTACCGGGTCCTTCACGGGCTGCTGTTGATCCACAGGTTTGTCTTCCTGGTGAGATTCTTGTGGCGCATGGGTAGAACCGACCGCAGTTGTAGTGTGTGACAAAGAATCGGCCGCAGGTCGGCAACCTGCTAAGACGAAGCCTGCGCACAAGAGAATCAGTAAAAGACGAACGACCATATTCCGTTTCAATTCAAGTAATCAGCTTCCAACTGGTAATAGACTCCCTGTAAACCACTGATCGGTTTTAATTGAGGGTCGACACGAAGGATTCCCCCCAGGCGGCGTTTTCGATAGCTGAAATCGACACGATTCGGGTCTTTGAGTGTTACTTCGATCATGTCAGTCAATTTCGGCTGTCCACCAAAACAGCAAGTGCCCATGTCGGGCACGAAAACGAACTGTTTCAAGGCCCTTCGCTGATCACCCGGGTAAACATATCCCTTGATGAAAATCTGTTTACCATTCAGGGCGACCGCCGATTCGGGAACCGGGTCCAGAGCTCCCGGTTCAGGCTGGAGATCGAAAAAGGAAATCCGTTGATAACCGTCTGGTACTTCTGTCAGAAAAATGTAGATGTGTAGCGTCAAGCAACCAATGAGCAGCACGGATGACAGGCTCAGTCCTGTGATCGCCAGGGGCTTACCCGTTAATTCCAAGGCCCTGTTCCGGATCTTGTGCCAAGCCGCAGCTCCCACGATGGTTCCCAGCAAAGGGATGATCAGCAGCTTGGGTGAGATGATCGCCAGAAGCGACAAGAAACCCAGAACCAGAGAAACGATTGCTGAAGAGCAGATCGCTCGATAATGAGTGAGCCGTTGATCAATGGTTTCAGGATCGACTTCGATGTTCATGGTAGGCGCTACAATCCATCGAGACGGCAGTCAGAGGCAGGCTAGGATGATCGGCGAGTGACCACCATCGCGATGCATACAATGGCGACCAGTGACAGCGCCGCCACCGCCGTGCCTTGCACCAAAGGCGACTGCAAACCACTCTCTAGCGGCTTTACATCGTTGGTTTCGAGCTTGGAATTGCTTGCCGCACTGTTTTTCTGGGCAGGCGTGTTGTCGGGTTGCTGGAGCGGGTCGTCCGTGTTGGAGTCCCGGTTTTGCGACAGGGGTGCGTTGCTGTCGGTGGTTTTTGGTTCGGTGGAATCTACTTTTTCAGTCGTTGTCTCTGCCGGAGGATCTTGAGGTTCTGCCACACCTGCAGCAAAAAATGTTTTTGCACGTTTCACCGAAGCGGGGTCGATTGCTTCCAACTCCAATAGGGCAGCATCTGCTTCGGGAAGTGGACACTGGCGCAGATAATTAACGACCGGAACGCGTACCCAATTGTTCTCGTCGGTTGACTCTTTAAACAGTCGTATCAGGCGGGGCATGGATTCCCAATCCTTCCAGCGGGCCAAGTCAGGCACAACGAGATCAGCCAACTGAGGTCGGTCGAGCATGTGCCGGAGGGCCTGAACAATACGAGATTTGGAAATGACGTTGCCCTGATTGGCATGAAAACGCAATGCCACGATTGCGGAGTAGGTGTCGGTATATTCAGCGTTCTGATTTTTGAGAAACAAAGTTTCCACGAGGGGCAGACTTTGTTCACCCATCAAGCTCATATAGCATGCAATCATCGCATCGAGTCCGGCTTTCTGATTGCGGTCGTCCGATCGCATCATGTTCTCCAGGAGTGAACAATCTTCCGGCACTCCACAGACGCCCAGCATGGTCAGGTACAGTCGCCGGCGACTGGGAGGAATTTCAAAATCTTGGATCCATTGAATGAGACGATCTCGTTGCATGTGTTCCTTCACGGATTTGACATCATCGTAGGATGCCCGCGCGAATTCATCGTAGGCGTCCCGGGTAAGAACTTCGTCCTCGTCTTCCAGATATTTCTGATAGAACATCAGCCGCTGGGTCTGGTCCGGAGGTAAATGCATCACCAAAGACAGGTACTGGCGTGCTCGATCAGACAGTTCTACAGGTCGAGACCATTCCAGCGTCGGTGCGTCAAGGGTTAATAGTAAAAACAGTTGCCCCAATCGACCAGCACCAAAATAGACACTTTGTATTGTCTCGGTATCTTTCAAGTGGTTTTGGCCCTTGAGTACTTCGACGATTTCGAAAGTCGCTTCAGGCACGGCACGCTCCGCGTCGAAATCAGCGCTTGAAAGGTCCGATACAGCGGATGGTTCGGGTAATGCTTTCAGTCGCACGATGACAGCGACTGGAGCCGCTTCTAATTCCTGACTGAATGTTAAACCTACCGGCCCGCAAAATGGGCAGCCAACTGCCGATTGCGAAGCGACCCATAAACCCGCGACGACCACGGTCAGGATTGAAAAGCGTTGGACAGTCATGAGGGTATCCTTTCAAGAGAAGTCAGCGGCATCTCGAGGGTTGAATTGCTCAGAGGAAGAAACGATTCTGACAGACCTTGTACTGTATTATATCGTTTCACCTGCCGGTACGCCTGCCTGACAGTAATCCACATCGGAATTCCCGATTCGTCTAAGGATTGGCACTGAGCGCCTTTGCTACGTCGGTCCGATACGCAGCCATAGCCGGTAGAAAACCTACTAGAATCGCCAGCAGCAGAAGTCCCGGAATCAACCATAACTCGGTAGGTAGCATTAAATTGTGAACAGGCTGGGCGCCGATGAACCGACCGAGGGCGTTGATCAAATCCAGGATTATTTGTACGTCCAAGTGATCGTTAAGGCGAATCGCGGGAAAGTCGACAAATCCGATGGCGACCCCTGTTCGTTCCTCAATCTGGGGGCTTGCCAGTCCAATCAGAATGTGTCCCCCTAGCCAACCGAGCAGACCTCCACCCAGAGATAGGATGATTGACTCGAAGAAGACTACTGACATGACGGTACTGCGTCCGGCACCCAGGGCCCGCATGATCGCGATTTCCTGTTGTCGATCGTTCATCGAGTTATAAATGCTCACGAGAATGCTGATTCCGGACACCACACAAATCATAACGGTCATCAGCAACAACATTTGCTGGATGGGTCCCACAATTGCATGGAACAAGCCATAGATTTCCCTGACCGGTAATGCTGCCTGGGCGTCGGGACCTTCGCTGATATTTTCGGACAGGCCGGGTGTGACGACTTGATTGACAGTCTTGACTAGAATCGCCGTGACTTCACGTTCTCGAACGGAGATTGGGAGAAACTCCTTCTTCGACTGTTGGTTTTCATCCTGAGTTGCCGCTTCTACGGCGACGGCTGCTGTACCCGTGACACCCTCCTTTTCGAGAGGTTTGGCATGCCCATCCATCAAGTAGAAACCTTCGATGTTTACAAACACTGCTCGATCGTTGGGCGTGCCCGAAGGCTTGAGAATTCCCACGATTGTAAAGGGATGTTCGTCGTGAAGTTCTCCTTCCGGATCACCGTGTGTGGCCGAAATCTTGGCTCCGATTTGCAGTGTGTGCTCACGAGCCACATTTGACCCTACAACGCATTCGAAATATCCGTGCTTGTCCGAGAATGTTCTGAAATTGCGCCCCTGATCAAATTCGTACCGCTTTCCCTCCAGGGGATCGTAAATCACGTCATCAAACAATTCGGGTGTGGTACCTACGACTCGAAAACGACCATAATAATCGCCCAGGCAGACAGGAATTGCAAATTTTGTAAACAGATTAAATCGACCGTCACGTTCCTCTCCCAGTTTTTCCATACCGAGCTGATCACGGTAGTGCACAATCTGTCGGGCGGAGAGAAATTCTTGGTAGTAGGAGTAGGGTATGTTCTCGACGGGCTCACTCAGATAATAGACCGTGTTCAGAACGAGTTGCAGGCTCCCGCCCTTGGCACCTACGATCATGTTGTAGCCAATGCTTGAATTGTTTCGAAATGACTCCTCAACAAGACCATGGATCGAGACAACGCCTACCACCAGCATGACGCCGAGTGCCATCGAAAAACCCGTCAACGCCGAGGCGAGCCCTCGTCGCTGCACGCTGCGCCAAGCGATTTTCCATCGACTCATCGTAGTATCTCAGTTCAGTCTGCGAGTTCCAAATCGACGGACAAACGTTTCCCTGACAGCGGTGGCAAGGGAGCGTTCGAACGAAGGAGGGTGGGAATTGATTCCGTCAGCCCACCATTTGAGAATGTCTGTCTCATGTAAAACTGACGAGTTGTTGATGTTGTCATGAACTACGACCCCATTGCAATCTTGTTGATTTCCTCCAGGCGATCGATCCTTTGAAACTGGCGCGCGACTTCCGGAGCGTGTGTTACCAGAAGCAGAGCAACATTTTCTTCTTCACAAGTTTCGCGAATCAAATCTACAACTTGCTGTTGATTTCCTCGATCAACATTGGCGGTGGGTTCATCCGCGAGCAGTAACTTGGGGCGATTTGCCAGAGCACGAGCGACTGCGACGCGTTGCTGCTCACCAACTGACATCGTACCCGGTTTGTGAGACAAGCGGTGACTGAGGCCCATCCGATCAAGTAAGCGCCGTGCACGGCCAGCGTCTCGGCGGCCCCGAGCGAAAGTCATGCCCAACATCACGTTTTCCAGTGCGCTAAAACCGGGTAGCAGGTTGAACGTCTGGAAAACATAACCGATTGTGTCGGCACGAAAACGGTCGCGGACGGATTCAGCAAGGGATCCAATCTGGATGCCGTCCACGGTCACGATACCTTCGTCGGCCCGACTGATGCCGGAGATCACGTGCAGCAGAGTTGTCTTTCCACATCCACTACGTCCCACGATGACCATCTGCTCGCCCACGTCGACGTCAAAATGATCGATGTCTAGGACTGGTAACAGATCGCCATTTGGCTCTACATACGACTTCTTAACGTTTTCCAGCAAAAGCATCTTGCCTAGTGGTTGGTCCCCTTTCATCGATGCCGGCAGTCGGCGGTTGTCAGGCTATGCAGGACTTGTTCTGCCAGATTCTAGTTTCCCGAAAAATTCCTGCTCTCTCCGGCCAACTCTACCAGCCTTCCGTGCGTACTTTCAGAACTTACCTCTTTAAACTCAGTGCGCAAAGACCAAACGCGGCGGGAATGGAGGTGGTCTTTTGTGTCCAAGGAAAATGCCGCTAGTGGGGACCAAAAGTCGGAAACACAAAGCCTTGCCAGAGAAGTTGGATTTCCTCAGAAGACGGGACAACCAAGTAAAAGTCATCAACAGAGCAGACCTGAACTGGCAAACGGATCCGATGTGAAACGTAGAACAGCTTGGCAGGCTCCGGCCCATCGGTTGGGGTATGGTGAAAAGGCAGAAACACCAAACAGGAGGGCCACATCACATCAGAAGCGGGTCCTGTGCCACCGGGAGACGTAATCAACGTTCTTATCGCTGTCGCAGGGCACGGTCCATGTCCCGTTGCATGGTTTCTTTTTTCATCTTCTCTCGTTTGTCGAACAGCTTTCTACCCCGACAAATTCCCAATAATAGTTTGACGCGACCCCGTTGGAAGTACATCTTCAGCGGCACTAAAGTCAGCCCTTTCTCATAGGCTTGGGCGGCAAACTTCCTAATCTCGCGATTGTGCAGCAAAAGTTTTCGTTTTCGGCGCGGATCGTGGTTCATTTGACTGGCAAATGAATACTCAGCGATGTCGCACCCTACGAGCCAGACCTCACCCTCGATGACGCGACCGTGAGATTCGTCCAAAGAAACTTTGCCGTTTCGCAGGCTTTTCACCTCACTCCCCAGTAGGACAATACCGCACTCCAGCGTCTCCAGGACGTCATATTTGTGCCGAGCCTTCCGATTTTCGGCGATGGGCCGAACACTTGACTGGCCGGCCGTCAAATCAGGGGACTTGTTCTTTTTTTTGGACATGAGTCGCGTTAGAATGAACCAAGTGGTGAGTGTCAGGCGATAGGTGCCTTTCCCCCAGCACGGATCCCCGGTTTGAAAAGGATCTGATGAAAACAGCATCTGGGTTGCCCGACGATGGAACGCGGGTTTCTCTTAGATCCTTTTACCCGCTCACCTGATTTAACTCAAGATACAGGTTGACTAAGTGGTTTTGTTCATGGTTCCTTCACCACCTCCGAAATAGAGTCGATGTGAACAATCAGGAATTTTCCAAGGATCTCCCGATTCTTTCTGCAGCGGTTCTACCGGCGCCGCAGGAAAGTAGACACCGTTTGCCGCGCTGGTTGAAGCGCAACGTGCCGAAAGGAAACGCCAATCATTTTACCGCCAGGTTGCTGGAAGAATTGAACCTGGAGACGGTTTGTGACAACGCGCGATGTCCGAATCGGATGGAATGTTATTCGCAGAAGACAGCCACCTTCATGGTGTTGGGGAACGTTTGCACTCGGCCTTGCGGCTTCTGTTCGGTTGCTCGTGGGACTCCCCGCCCACCGGCCCAGGACGAGCCGGAACGTTTGGCAGAAGCGGCCTTTCGTCTGGGGCTCCGGCATGTGGTGATCACGTCGGTGACCAGGGATGACTTGCCAGACGGTGGTGCCGAACATTTTTATCAATGTGTGCTCTCGGTTCGCCAGCGCACGGGCGCAACCGTCGAAGTTCTAACACCGGATTTTATCCACAATCGTACCGCGCTGGATCGCGTGGTGGAGGCCGCACCCGAAGTCTTCAACCACAATGCCGAGACCGTGCCCCGCCTTTACCGAAAGGTTCGTGGTTCACGTTCCGACTACCGGTGGACCCTGGGACTACTGCAACGAGTGAAGCAGTTGAACCCGCGTATTAAGACCAAGTCAGGGCTCATGCTTGGCCTGGGTGAGACTCATACCGAACTTTTGGATACGCTGGCCGATCTTCTGGAACACGGATGTGAGCTACTCACTTTGGGCCAATACTTACAGCCCGACCCTGTGAAATACATACCGGTTGTCAGGTACCTTCCACCGGAAGAATTTGCAGAACTTGGCCAGGCAGCCAAGGCAATGGGTTTTCAGAAGGTCGCCAGCGGACCGTTTGTGCGCAGCAGCTATCACGCCCGTGAAATGGCAGAAGAGTATTAAAATGGCCCAGGCAGTCGCTGTCCTGACCAGGCATTTCGCGAAGCCCTCCGCCCGTGTTTTTCAGGGTTTTTCACTCCAGCGGAACTTTGTTTTGTGAGCAGGGTTAGAGGTATACTAGAGAGTGACTCGAGTTGCATCGTGTGCAAGTGCCACGCTCGAGATGCTCCGCCCCTTGAGATGGGAACAAACTGACATGACGATCATTCGAACCTTCCTGTTTACTGTCATGTTCGTCTCATGGCCAACGGTTGTTCGTGCGGAAGCAGAAAACGAACCGAACGCGGGTCAGCGACGAGCCAGGTTGCCACAACGATTTGATCGGGATGGAAACGGTCAGCTCGACAAAAACGAACGTGCTGCGGCGCGTGATGCCAGGGAGAAACGTCGTGCTGACGGTTCGGGTCGGCGGCGAGGCGGTAAGCGAGATCCGGAGCATCGGGCGAAGATTTTGGAGCAGTTTGATGCTGACGGAAACGGTCAGCTCGACAAAAACGAACGTGCTGCGGCGCGTGATGCCAGGGAGAAACGTCGTGCTGACGGTTCGGGTCGCCGGCGAGGCGGCAAGCGAGATCCAGAGCATCGGGCGAAGATTTTAGAGCAGTTTGACGTTGACGGTAACGGGCAGCTTGACGAGGAGGAGCGAACGACGGCTCGTCAAGCCAGGGGTAGACAATCGAACGATCGGAACCGAGGCAAACGCCAGCAGGGGCAGCGGCGCGGAAAAACTGGATCGCGCAAGGGAAAGAACGCTGGCCAGCTTGAGGCGCCCAGGGGAAGGGATCGCCAATCTGGTAAGAGATTGCGCCGACCTGGAAAGCGGCGACAGGCGGGTGGGCCAGGTGCTAATCGTCGGAAGGCACGTAAACCCTCTGGACGTTGATGGTCCCCGACGGTGCACTGTTCGTACGGGTCGGTTGTTCCTGTCCGCCGGAGTTCATTGCCACAAGCAATGCAAGCTTGAGGTGTAGGATCCGGGATGGTGCCGTTTGATCAGGACCGATTTCCAACCCGCGCTATTGGCCCCTCGTTCGTCGTTCAACTCAGAATCACCAACCATCAGAATACGTTGAGCAGGGGTCTCGATCCTGCTTTGTACCTTCGTGAAAAATTGGGAACTGGGTTTGGGATATCCAATTTCAGCAGACCAGAAGATGTGATGGCACGTACACAGTGGCGGTTTGGATTCACACACATTTAGCAATCGTTTGTCAAAATTCGATGCGATGGCTAACTGGTATCCTTCTTGCGTCAGTCTGGACCAGACGTCCGTCACGTCGTCATAGAGTTTCCAATGCTTCCCCTGGCCAAAGTAATCCCATAATTCTTCAAACAGCGACTGGTCAGCATGGTCCACATCACAAAACACCGATTCCACAATTCTCTGCCAGCGTTGTCGTTCGCGCAACTCGCTGGTCGGCCACCGCTGGAGTTCTGCTACTGAGTCCAGTGCTTCTTCGGCCGCAAAGGCGGTTCCAAAGCGGGAAGCAATTTGTTCCAGCGATAGTGAGGACCCATAGCGTTGACCGGCCCGCTGGTACACATCACAAGCTGCCGGGTCGGGTTCGATCAGAGTCCCTACCGCATCAAAAACAACGAAATCAACGTTGGTAAGGAAATTAGCTCTCGCCATCAAATCAAGGGAGTTCAACAAGTCGACATCAGATTGAAATTGGATCGATCGGGAAAATCGCTGATGTTGCATCACGCTTGACGAACGAATGTCCGATCACGCGATATTCATCTCCAACGGTTCATTTTCAACGAGCGCAGCGGGACCAATACGATTTGAATTCGGGTTCTTTCTTTCCCACGGAACCTCGGCCAGGCAACCGCTGCCGGGCACTAGTAGAAAAACGGAAGGAATCGGAGAAAATCAAGTCCCAGGACGTAAACCATCAGTCCCAGAATAAAAATTAATCCTGCGACTGTGAGACGAAATTGGAGTTGTTCATCAACGGGTTTGCCGCGCAGGCCTTCGGCAACTAGAAAGACGAGGTGGCCTCCGTCGAGCACGGGAATCGGTAAAAAGTTGATGACCGCCAAGTTGGCGCTTAACATTGTCAGGAACAATAACAGCCGACCGGTTCCCATGGAAGCTTCGCTGGTTGCGACTGCTACGATCGTGACCGGTCCTCCTAGATTATTAGGCGAAATTTCGCCGGTCATGAGCTTCTTGAGAAACCCGAGCACCATGAATAAATCTTTCGAGGTCTGTTGCAATGCCAGTTGGCAGACTGTGCCCCAGTTTGTTATCTGCAACGGTTCAACAAAATCTTCGAAGACAAGACCCCTGGCAGCTAAAAACCATTCCGTAGATTCGATTGGTTGGAGGGTGACCGAGTTTCTCTTCCTGTCCCGCAGGTAGGACACCTTTACCTGTGTATCCGGAAGGGTTCCCTGCATCAGAGAAAAGAAATGGGGCCAGTTGCCGGTGTAAACGTAGAATCCATTTTCGTCTTTTGAACTAATGACCAAGGGGTTTAATGTCCCGATATTCTTCATTTCTTTCCGTTCTCCCCCTGGAACCGGGATGAACTCCACCTGTTCGATCTGGTCCCCCGCTTTCAGGCCCTTCTCCTGTGCGCTGGAATTCGGGATCACTGCCCGGACAACGTTGGTGGTTTGAAAAACAACCCCCAAGGATTCAATGGGAACGGATCCACCGGGAACGGTTCCAATACTGAAGAGCCGCGCGGATTGTGGGGTCACCGTCAACGTTTGCAGATCGTTACCCCGCTGGACGTCAATTTCAACAGTGGTACCTGCTAGACGGCGAATTCGCTCGTTCAACGTCATAGGGTCACCGACAGGAAGGCCTGCCACGTTGACAATCTGGTCGCCACGTTCGAACCCGGCTTTGTGGGCAGGGCTGTCACGATACATTTCGGTAATCGGTCCCATGCCGACGATCAGACCCAATCGACGTATGGAACGCTGGGGGATTTTGACATCGATGGTTTCTTGCGTGGAACCGTTTTTGTCGACGGCTGGACGTGTTACAGAAAGGGTCAACACTTCACTAGCCAGATTGGCCAGTTGTTCTTTGAAATCCTTCTGTAGGGAAACGGAATAACCATTCACGGACGTTACAATATCACCGGGTTGCAGCAGCGTTTTATCTTCTTGCCGCGATTGTTTTTCCTCTTCAGACAGTTCCCCGCCTATCTCGGCGATTGCCTTGACCTGAAGTGAATGTTCTGCATAAACCCCAATCAATGCGATGCGGTGTTTTTCACTAAAATCTCTGGTCGGCTTCAATGTGTACCAAGACTCCTCTTCTCCCCTGCGCACTAAGAACTCGAGTTCGGAGTCCTCATCCGACAACATCACCGAGCCCTGCAAATCACGCTTAAATCTCAGGTGTTCATTCGGTTCGCCCTCTCTCCCGATTTGAATAATGCGATCTCCGGGCTGTAGTCCGGCTACCCAGGCGGGACTTCCTGGAAAAGTTCCGCCGATGATGCAGGGGGAGTACTCGAAGCCGGATCGAAAGGCGATGGCAGCGAAGATCACCGCAAAAATCAGGTTCATGATCACGCCGGCGGATATAATCGCGATGCGTTGCGGCACGGATTTGGCCGGATAGCTACGAGGATCCAGTTCGATCGGTTCTTCGTCTATGTCATCATCGGGCAGCGAAGTGTCTTGGCTGGGATCCCTGTTTTCCTGATTGGTCAGCGTGATGCGTTCCGCTTCTTCTTTGTACTTGGCTGGATTGTCGTCTTGGCCAAGCATCTTGACGTAGCCACCTAAGGGAATGATTCCGATACCGTATTCGGTTTCTCCCCGTTGAATTTTGAATAGTGCGTTAGGTAGCGACCAGGGGCCAATTTTAATTTGTGGATCGAACCCCACGTAAAATTTTTCGCACTTCACGCCGCACATTTTGGCAACCATAAAATGGCCCAACTCGTGCACAAAGATCACCATCCCCAAGCCGACACAGACTTGAAGGAAGTACAGAATCACATCCCAATTCATTGAGAATCCGAAAACTAAGCATTGACCCACTTCGCTATCTCCTGGCGCGCCCAGGTATCCAGAGCGATCAATCGCTCGAGACTGGGATGCGTTTCAAAGTTGTGATGTTGTAAAACAGCCCGGCAAGCCGGAACAATGTTGGTGAACGCCAGCCGACCGTCCAGAAAATGTGCCACCGCTGCTTCGTTGGCGGCATTCAGAACGGCTCCCGTCGTCCCACCCGCTTGGGCCACTTCCAATCCTAAAGCCAGGGCAGGAAATCGGTCTTCGTCGGGCGGTTCAAATGTAAGTTGATGGGATTGAGTCCAATCGATGGTGTCCGCGGGTCCTTCCCAGCGTTCCGGGTAGGATAAAGCATACTGGATGGGAAGTCGCATATCAGGTGGACTGAGTTGAGCGATGACTGAACCATCCACATACTCTACCATCGAATGTACCACCGATTGGGGATGGATGACGACGTCGATTTGATCCTTTCTCAGTTGAAACAGCCAGCGGGCCTCAATGATTTCCAGAGCCTTGTTCATCATTGTGGCCGAGTCGACTGTGATCTTCTTTCCCATTTTCCAGGTGGGGTGCTTGAGTGCCTGATCAACCGTTACGTGTTGGAGTTGCTCGGGCGTGTATTCCCGAAAGGGTCCGCCACTGGCAGTAAGTATGACTCGTCGTACGTCCTGTGTCCTGCCTGCTTGTAGAGCTTGAAAGACTGCGCTGTGTTCGCTGTCAACGGGAAGCAGTTGGGCACCACTTTTTCGCGCGACCTCGATCGCTAGCGGGCCAGCCATCACCATCGTTTCTTTGTTGGCCAGGGCAACTCTCTTGCCGGCTTCCAGAGCGGCCCAAGTGCTCAACAATCCTGCACTGCCGACAATCGCAGCCACGACCACATCGATTTCGTCCAGCGCTGCTACCCGTGATAGGTCTTCCGCACCACTGAACAACTCAGTACCTGCTGGGAGTTGGCTGACATCCAGCTCCCCAGCCCGCTGTTGGTCGGCGACGACGATGTATTGTGGAGAAAACTGAAGGGCCTGCTCAACAATTTGTTGGCAGCTTGTATTGGTGGAGAGCGCCAGGACCCGAAATCGTCCCCCGGATTCAGCAATGACTGACAGTGTATTTTGACCGATGCTGCCGGTTGATCCGAGAACGGCAACGTTAGTAGGTCGATCGTTCATCGAAGACCCAGCGCGAATCCGATTTCGATGGGAAGTTTGTGGGGTGTTTAGAGATTTTCCAGGTGAACGACCGAACGGGTTGTCCGCAAATACCTTTTCTCAGAGAAATACCGGAATTGACGCGCAGCAAGATTCTAAGACCCGTCTGATTGGAATACAAGACGGAATGTGTCTTTCCTTGCCGAGGGATGCTGCTGCAACGAAATGCAAGCCGTGTATAATAAAAGGCGAAATCTCCATCTCAAGGATCAAACTTCATGGATCAAGATAACGATTCTGGGCGTCGGAAGCAGGATAATCATGGGCCGGGGGCAGGCGGTTTTGTCTGGTATCTGGTTTCCATCATGGTGGTCTCTCTTTTCGTGGCTCTCTTTCTTTTCAAGAATACCGGTTACGAAGTTAATTTTTACGACTTCGAAAAGCTGATCGAAAGTTGCCGGCTGGATGAAGATGGAAAACGTGCTAACCCAGGAAATGACTTTCACATGGTCATCGAGGGTAAGCCGCCCAAAGCCAGCAAAATCCACTACTCGGATCTTCAGGAAGTCCAAATAGACAACAATCGCATTGAAGCCACTGTGACGCGAGAGGTTGTGGAAAAAGCTGGCCAACCGGTCGACAAAAACGACGAGAAAAACAGCCCTCAAGAGGACATGAAGATCTATGTCAACAAAAGCAATAAGGAGACCAGCGAAGAAGAGATCATCAAGGTTTTGAAAGAAAATAACATTCCTTACGCCTTTGCCCCGGGCCCTAATGTTTTCACCAATCTAGGACCCATGTTCCTGCTGTTTGCGCTCTTGTTGCTATTTTTCTTTATCATGGTGCGGAGGCTGGGAGGAGCTGGGTCGCCGATGGCCTTCGGCCGCAGTCGCGGACGTATGTACGCACAAGAGGACCTGGGGGTCACCTTCGATGCTGTGGCTGGTATCGAGGAAGCTGTCGAAGAGGTGAGGGAAGTCGTGGATTTCCTGCAATCGCCGGAAAAATACCAGCGACTTGGCGGCCGAATCCCCCGGGGCGTGCTCCTGGTGGGTCCACCGGGCACCGGCAAGACTCTGCTGGCCAAAGCCATCGCTGGTGAGGCGGGTGTACCATTTTTCAGTCTGTCGGGTTCGGACTTTGTCGAAATGTTTGTGGGTGTGGGAGCAGCCCGTGTGCGTGACATGTTTCGTCAAGCGGAAGCAAAAGCACCGTGCATTATCTTTATCGACGAACTCGACGCACTCGGAAAAACACGTGGCACGAGTGTGGTGGGAGGCCACGACGAACGTGAACAGACTTTGAATGCTTTACTGGTAGAGATGGATGGATTCGCTTCCAACAGCGGCGTGATCGTGATGGCCGCCACCAATCGCCCAGAGATGCTCGACCCGGCTCTCATGAGGCCCGGTCGATTCGATCGTAACGTACTCGTCGATCGGCCTGATGTGAAGGGGCGCGAGGAAATCCTCAAAGTTCACGTCAAGAACGTGAAGCTGGACCCGTCCGTCGACTTGAAACAAGTTGCTTCAATCTGTTCGGGGTTTGCAGGTGCTGACCTGGAAAATCTTGTCAACGAAGCTGCCCTGCTGGCCGCGCGGAACGACAAGGCGGCTGTTAGTCTTGAAGAATTTAACGAAGCGGTGGAAAGAGTGACGACCGGACTTGAAAAAAAGCAACGCATCATGAATGAAGACGAAAAGCAACGCATTGCCTACCACGAAAGTGGCCACGCCTTGGTTGCTTATAGCCTGCCCAATACCGACCCGGTGCACAAAGTGTCGATCGTACCACGTGGAATGGCGGCTTTGGGTTATACCATACAGCGTCCCGAAGGAGATCGTTATCTTTTGACGCAATCGGAGTTGGAAAGTCGTATTCAGGTTTTACTTGCCGGTACCATTGCCGAGGAGATCATCTTTGAAGACATTTCCACTGGAGCCCAGAACGACTTGGAACGGTGTACCGAGATTGCACGCAGCATGGTCATGCAGTACGGGATGAGCCAATTGGGAAGGATTAACTACCGCGAATCACCATCGAGCCCATTTTTTCCGGGTGTCAGCGAGGAACGGCTTCACGTCCACAGCGAACACACGGCACGAGAAATCGATGAAGAAGTGCAAAGCATCATCAATTCCTCAATCGATCTTGTGAAACAGATTCTGAATTCGCGCCGCGCGGCACTCAAATCGCTCGCTCTGGAACTCATGGAATACGAATCGATTGATGCAACAGCTCTAAAACGAATTATTGAGGAGAATTCGCACGGTCCACTGATTGTCCCCGGCACGACGGATGCCGTGAAGCGACCTGCCTCCGAAGATACGCCAGATGTCGCGGGCAAGGGAAAAAACGAGCGGGAAGCGCTGTAACAGGAAAGACAGTTACGACAGGTTTGCCCCTTCTGTCGTGAAAGGCGAGAATCTCCAACTGCCGGGTGATTGCTTCTACGATTCGCTACACGCGGGTCTTGCACCGGGTGAAGATTCTCTCGTGTAAGACGGGCTCATCGTCAGGCACCAATCCCGAGGGATGTGTGAACTGAGCGTGTAAAGTGGGAGTTGTTCTGGAGATGCGGCAGGTCTCAAATTTCGCATTCGGGACGGCCACAGCCCCCCATGCCGCAGGGTCTACCCGCCAGTGGCAGTTCGCTTGACGAACTGGAAGGGGTTCCGGTGTGAGCGACCGGGACGCTGAACAATTTTTCCAGTTGGGGGTTTTGGCAATCAGGGCATGTTGGAGTTTCTCGATTGCGAATTAAGAGCTCAAAGGAAGTATTACATTCCTGACAGCTGTACTCGAAGAGCGGCATGCGTATTCTCCCGGGTAGTCTGTTGACCGGAGCCTGTAACTTTTTTTATTCTATGACCTGTTGCCTGCGATTTCTGAATCTCACTTTCACGTCCACCTTCTTCCAATTCATTGTACTGAGTTCCCACTGCCCGGCAAAGTCCGCACGGAGGTGCCAAACTTTTTGGCTCGGGTGTTCTGCTTTCGTTTCAAATGTTTTACGGGCTGACTCGACATGAATCCAACGTCACCGACTCTTAACCGCGCGGCGTCCCGAGACATCGACCGACGTGCGATTAGCGACTACGGGATGACGGGTTTGGTGCTCATGGAGAATGCGGGTCGAGGTGTTGTAGACAAACTTGAAGAACTTGGTGTCGACGGACCGGTAGTGATTGCCTGTGGCAAGGGAAACAATGCAGGTGATGGATTCGTGATGGCCAGGCACTTGGACCTGCGGGGGTACTCAGTGTGCGTGCTGTTGTGCTGCGATCCGCAATCGCTGGTCGGTGATGCGCGGGCCAATTATCAAATTCTAACCAAGTCCGGAGCGGATTTCGAATGTTTTTTTCAATCCTCACAACGGGAGCGCGTTGACGAACGATTAAAAAACGCAGCATGGCTGGTTGACGCCCTGCTGGGTACCGGGTCTTGGGGTGCCCCCCGTGCGCCGTTGGACGAGGTGATTGAAATCATGAATCAGGCTGAGGCTCGCAAGTTAGCCGTCGATGTTCCCAGCGGACTCGACTGTGAAACCGGAAGAGCATCGCGACCGACATTTCGTACTGATCACACGTGCACGTTTGTAGCCGCCAAGTCAGGATTCTACTTGGAACAAGGGCCTGAAATGACCGGGGCGGTCCATGTCTTGGATATTGGTGTGCCGCGACGACTGGTGGAAGAAGTTTTGGCCAGGACGGCCGAGCAGTAACCTCCCGGGATTCATTGGTTTCTACAGCGGATGATTTCCGAACCGTTACGTCAGCTGCAAATCGGCGATGTTAGGCGTCTTGGATTTCCCGTACCACGACATGATTGCTACTCACCTGCAGCACCTTCACTCGCTTTCCTTCTTCAATGAAAGTGCCTTCACTTACCACATCGTAATAGTTGTCACTGAACCACATCACGCCTGCAGGACGGAGCGGGGACCCACTGACTCCCACGTCTCCAGGATTTAGTGGTTTCTTGTTCAGTGGACTCGACCTGTCCTCGGTCAGCAGAGAAACGGGCTTCTCTTCCAGGATCGAATCTGCAGTCAAGGGAGGTTGCAAGACGAGTCTACTGATCACCGGGATTTCACCAAAATACCAACTGGCCGCGACGCTTCCTGTGATGACCGCAGTACCCGATCCCAGGACGACCAGTAGGGTTTGCAGCAGCGTGTTGAGTTGGGTGTCTGTCTCGGGAATCACAAAGGACTGACACGCCAGAATCAAACTCAGGAAAACAAGCAGACCTCCTCCCAGCCCTGCCAGTCCGAAACCCGGAAAGACGAACACCTCGACCATTACAAATCCTACGCCCGTCGCAAAAAGAATTACCTCCAGCCAACCTGCTGTACCGCCTAGAAAATGGCTCCAAAAGAAAACCGCAAAACAGAGGGCCGCCACTAATCCACCCGCTCCGACACCGGGCATCCAGAATTCGATGATCAGCGCGAGCAGTCCCACGATCAGTAACAGACCCGTGAGCAAAGGATTGTTCAGTAAGGCGACAGTTGAATCTACGAATTGCCAGCGAAATTCAAAAATCCCACCAGTTGTCGGAAAACGCTTTTTAAATTCCATGTCATCCCTCACAACTGCGTCTGCCAAACCCAGCTCGACAGCTCGCAAGCCGTTAACTTCCAGGAATTTACCTTCTCTTGTTTCCAGGACCGGATTCAATTTTTCCCAGCGGTCGGGTTCTGACGATGCCTGTAATTCCTCTTCCGACTTAAAATCAACTTTGTCGGTAATAAGGTTGTGGACACGGAAAACTACCAGTTTGTTATCACACATCGCCTCCGCCAGGGCCGGAGCACGTCCGCCGGCTTCAGCCAAGTCACGCAGGCGTCGGGCGAGGTCGGATTGCACTTTTTCTGGAGCATGTCGAAAACCGAAATCAAGAAAGTCCATCACAATCGGTCCGGCGTCTCCCATCACCGCATCAGGATGCATGACGATTTCGTCACATCCCAGGGCGGTGATTGCAGCACCGCTGATTGCTTGTCGAGGAATGTAGGCTACGGTGTGGGCCCAATTCAGATTTCGAAGATAGCGGGCCATGTTGAGACTCGCCTCGAGTTCTCCTCCCATGCTGTCAATGCGTAGAACCAACAAGTCAGATTCTTGGTCACGAGCCTGTTCAATTTTTCGGTAAAGATATTGTTCGAGTCCCGCGGTGATCATTCCCTCGAATGCAATGATGGCTGTCGTACGGTAGGATTTCTTGTCGTCCTGGGCGTGCGCAAGCGGAAACGGGTAAAAATTAATAGTGCAGACCGCCAGCCAGAAAAAGAGGCCGAATTTGGCTGGAGGATGAAGTTTGCGTGGGTCCACGAGAGCCCGTTTCAAAGATGAGATTCAAAGTGCGGCAACTGAGTAATCCGGTTTCCAGTGAAAAGTACCCAGAACCGTTTTGACAACAGGTCACCGAGGTAATGAAACAACGGTTTACCCAGGCCTTCGTTCGATTTATCTTTTCCTTGACGACCTTATTTTTCGACCATTGGATTGGTCAGTCTTACATCATCCAACTCCTGTTTCATCCGGGAAGCTGTGACACATGTTGAAGATCCTGCCATCGGCGGTCATGGAAAATCGCTTTCCCTCTACATCATGGTCGTCCGGGTCGCGTGGAATCAAGTGAGGATGACCGGGGCGGTGGAAGAGACAAGTTCTGACGTGGCAGTAGGAAAAGATCCCACTCATTTAATTTTCAGGCCCAGCCGCTTGTATTTGCCGTTGAACCAGAGCTCCAAATCATTTTTGTAGAATTTGGAGAAACGACTCTCACTGGGACCACCAGGCAGATTCGTCCAGGCTTCGTCTTTTCCCATGTCGGTCACGAAATGATAAGAAGGTGCAAACGTTGATTCGCGAGTTGCTGTTTGCATCACGTGCCCTTGAAAGGGGGTTGCATGACAACCGGGCATCGATTGACGGGTACTGTGGTAACCCAGGAGACGCCCTACTTGGTGCGTTCCAAAAAATCGGTTGGTGAAGTGGAAGCAATTGACCTGGGACCAGGGTTCGTCTTTTTCGTCCTGCAGTCGTGCAGCAGCTCGGCGTATTAGTTCACGTTTGTCGCGTGTGGCCCACCAACTGGACTGTTCACGTTGTAGAACGGAATCGGCGCAGGTAAGAATCATCGACGAAAATCCAGCGCGGGTACAAAGATAAAGCATGCGTCGCCAACCAATGCCTTTGGCGTGACCGAAGACTTCCATCAGTACATTACGATAAAATCTTTGGAAGAGGGTGGCCTCTCGGCTCTCAGGCGCATAACTACAGTCCCACCGGCTTAATCTGTCTTTCAGTTCACCATCGTCCAAATGCGGGAGAAAAACAGCCAGCATGTCGCGCGCCTGTACGCTCACGAAGTCGTATTGCAATTTCTGCATGTCTTCAAGTGTGACGGAAGTTAATTCGCAAAGTCGTTCCACGATCCGGCGCCTGCGATAATCGGGAACCGGATGCGTCACCAACAGCGGACCTCGCGGTCGATTAACCGACTCGTTCGCTGTTGCCACAAACCCTTCTGGCGGGTCGTAGACACGTGGTAGAGCCTCCTTGGGAACGATTCCCTGCCAGTGATTTTTGGTGTCCCAGGCTGGAACCGGCACCATTCCCGAATGACCGTCTCGGCGACTGGGAAACGTTCCGCAGCCCTGCAGACCGATGTGTCCCTCCCCGTCTGAAAAAACCCAGCATAGGGTGGGCTGGGGACAGTCTCTCGCTATGTCCATGGCTTCCAGGGTGGAATTCGCCTGCACCATTTCCAGCCACGTTGTCATTCCCTGCGCAGCACCGTTTTTCTGACCCGTCCAGGCCACCAGTAACTGATAGTTGGGACTCTGTGGCACGGGTTCTTGATTCAGGACTCCCAGGTCATTGAAATAAACCTGGAGCGTTTGAGAGTTATTTCCTTTGCGTTCAATCACTTCTGCACGGACTTGGAAATCGTGCCAACGACGTCCGCGACGGTACTGCCAGCCGGTTGTTCCACCCGGGCGGCAATCTTCGATGAAGTAATCAATCGTATCTCCCTTCATGTACGTTACACCCCAGGCGAGTTGCCGAGTGCGAGCTGCGACAAAAAGGGGACAACCGGGCAAAGTGGCACCCATTAAGTAGTCACCATGGTTTTCGCCCCAACGAAGAACCACTTCGTACCAGATGGCCGGTAGTCGGTTGACTTCAAGGTGTGGATCGGACGCCAACATGGCAGTTCCCGTGGCACTGCGTTGGGGTCGGACGGCCCACGCGTTGCTTCCAGCCAGTCGGGGAAGGTCGGTGATTAATTCCAAAGCCTCATCCGAGAGCTGGCTGGATAGTTTGACCTGTCGCAAGAGTTCAAAGTCGATGCCGTCCAACCGTGGTTCCAGGAGTTCCCGCAGCGCTTCATCGTTTGCTCCCGCTTGTATCAGTTCCAGCAACACCCTTTCATTTTGCATTTGACTGACCGCCAGTCCGCCGAAGCTGATCAGTTTTCCCACCAGCAAAACGGCTTCCTGATTCCAGGTTCTAGGATGAAACCCGGTGGCCCACATCGGCAAGGATCGCCCCGAGGCCCGAATACCATCGTTGACTCCCTCGCAATACGACGTGATCTGTTTGAAAATCGGATCTTTGAGACTTTGCACTTCCTGATCCAAATGTTGGTGCAGACCAATTCGGCGGAAAAAGCGATCGGTTTCTAACAGTTCGGGTTGGTCCACAATCCGTTCAGCTCCTTGTCCCGCAGCGACAACGCGTGAGAACAGTAGCTGTGTGCCACGATCGAGGGCATGCATGTAGCCCAAGCCGTAGAGAACGTCGAGCCAAGTTGCACCATCGATGTGCGGAATCCCGCTCTTGTCCCGATTGACAGTGATACGGCGTTGCCTGTTCTTGATGCGAATTTTAGTCATTGATTTTGCACACAAATCTCATTGATCGTATTTTGCTGCGATTCTTCTGTTGGTGATGCCGGCGTTTCCAGCAAAAACACGTTGGATTACGGTAGAAGGTAGTCTCTCCGTAGATCACGTTGTGTCTCAAAGGATCAACGTTGAGTCCGAGAGTAGGAATCCCGTTGATCGCTCAGTGTCAGGTCTTTTTGGCTTTGTTGGCCGACCTTGGCCGGCTCTTGCTGCTTTGCCGACGTCGGAACATTAGATGAGGGACTTTTTGTGGAAAACTGAAAGGAGTCGACCAGCAACTGGTCCGCTTGAGAAAATTGTTCCTGCAATTCCGACTCCAAAGTGATGGTGTAGACAACCCGCCGACCATCTTGGTGGGCCAGATGATAGTAGGTCCATTGGATCGGAAGTTTCTCCACCAATCCAGTCGCGACGACGTGAATCAGGTCCATCCCCGATTCCGTGGGATGCTGTTTTGCGACGATGAAACTGCCGAAGTGGTCGCCCAGTGCCTGGCGAATATTTTGTTGAAAATCTTCGAGCTGAACCTGAGTTCCAGCCGGTAGATCAGGCAAGCGTGTGATATTGCATTGGGCCAGGAATTTGTCGCCATCTACCATGCGGAAAACGGTTGTTTTGTCCTGATCATAGGTGACATGCCAGCGAAGGTCTTGAAGCAATGTGAACTTGCCAGCTTTCGATCGAAACGCCAGCACATGAGCCTGACTACGATCCGTCAGGTCCAGTCGGTCCAGATGGCGATCGGCAAGTGGTTGGGATGATGTTACGGGGGCAGCACGCAACTGGAGCCTGGCCACGATGTCCAACCCGGGTCTGGCGTGACTGGCCTTTCGCACCTCCTTCAGATCCATCACCATGCTGCTGATGTGCTGCATTTTCAGGTTGTATCGGCATTTGACAATTAACTCGATTTCGGTTGTTGTCCCTTCCAGAGCACCCGCAAGGTTTCCGGCTAGTTGAAGCGTGGCGTAGTTTCCGCTCGTGGAAGTCCACTGCCCCTGAACTTTGCTGTGTCCCAAGGACTTTAATGCCAACCAAGCGGTAAGTGCCTCGTCGTCTACTTGCCAGACCTCTCCCTCGCAGATTGGTTTCTGCGGTAACAAACCTGACATAGCGGTGGTATTACCGGGTACTCGGATGAGATCCAACTGGTCTCGCTCGAGGGGACCCGATGGCGAGTAAAATGCTGCTTGTTCGCTCAAGTCTTGTACAATGACTCGTCGGTTGGTTGGTAAAACCACGTCATTTTGTTTTTGACCGACTTTCACGCCGGCTTCCGCCGTGTAGTAGTACCGCACTGTCTTGTCGGCCCAATCGCGAGCGGATGAGCACCGCAGGACTCGCTCGTCGTAATAGAGTTTTGCCTTGACCCGCAGGGGCGTATCGAGGATCTGACCCTGTTCAGACTTCTCCGATTTTTGCCCAGTGTCGGAACGGGCCTTCAAGGTTCCTTCCACGTGCAGCAACACTTTGGTGCGTACGAGTGTTCCCCGCCCCCTTTTCACCTGAAACTGATAAACCGGGTCACCATCTCCTTGGTGCTGCAACTCTGCCGCTTGCCCGTTCAGGCATAGCAAAGCGAGAATAGTAGTGAAGATCCGGGGCCAGAAATCGAAACGCATTTTGTCGTCTCACCAGTGGAATGGAAAACGCAAAAAGGAATGTTCATAATCGGTAGATCGTCCTTTCCTTCCGGTGGAATCCAACCGTTTAAGACGCATTTGCCTGGCGGATAATTTAGGAAAAATGAGAAATTAGAGTTGTGTAAATTACTTACAGAAGGAGCCTGCGGAATGGGGTCGATGAAAATAACGCAACTCATTTTATATCAAGTGGTTGTGGAAAATATCGATGTCCGTATGGGGCTTTGAAAGGAGCGCCCGTGCCGGAGCGGGGCCAGAATCACGAACTTTGGAGCGACCCAAGACGAACTGGGTGCGTAGAAGGGGTAGGATGATTATTACCGTTTTCCCAGGTGTCGCAGCTTGAAGCCCTCATCGGGCAGGGGCAAGCGATGATGCTGGCGAAAACACAAATTGGCTGGAAACCTTCCGGGTGGCGTCCCGGTTGTGGAACAGTGTGACGCTGATTGGGTGTTTTTGGTCTCAGGAATGTCGTTCCGGGATGGAACAGCAGTCAATGTGAAACGAATTCTGGCAGAAGCATGAAAGTCGCAGGGAACACGGCCAGAAATCAAGAATAGAAGAGGACTCCGATGCACACTGATTATCTAGTTCCCGTGCTTCGTCAATTGCGAGACCAGCAGATCCGTTTTGCCCCTCGCAACAAGAAAGTGGAGCAGATTTCTCGTGCCGAACGGCTGCTCGACGAATTGGAAACGAAACGCACGTATACCTACGAGTACCTCTGCTACCGAATCACGGACTATCGTCCTGATTCGCCGACTCCTATCCGCATTTCCGGCACCGATGCTTGCCATGATTTGCGGTTGTTTGTGGAAGATGTCTCAGACGCGGCCCAGCTGCGAGCCGAATCTGCGGGTGAACCGGTCTTGACCGTCGACGAACTCAGCCGCTTCTTCAACGTGTCGACGAAGACGGTTGCGCGGTGGCGCCAGCATGGATTGATCAGTCGCCGATTCCTCTTTGACGGTCGCAAGCGGATCGGATTTTTGCAAAGTAGCATCGATCGTTTTGTGCACAAAAACCAAGATCGAGTGAAACGCGGAGAGCGTTTCAGTCAGCTCACCGATTTCGAGCGTAGGCAGATCATCGATCGCGCACGCCGTCTGGCCCGGGCAGGTGGTTGCCCCTCGGAAGTCAGTCGACGCATCGCCAAACACATGAACCGGAGTGTGGAAACGATTCGCTATACGCTCAAGCAGTTTGACCGTGAGTACCCGAATTTCGCGGTATTTCCCAATCATGTTGGTCCGCTTACCGATGCGGCGAAGCTCAAGATTTATCAGCAGTATCGTCGAGGGACGCCAGTCGAAGTACTGGCAAAAAGCCATAGTCGGACCAATACCAGCATTTATCGGGTGATCAACGAAATGCGAGTTTGTCGCATTTTTGAGTTACCGATGGATTACATGTACAATCCGTGCTTTGCTATCCCTAACATGGAAAAACAGATCCTGGCCCCTTTGCCAGAACCTGAAAAAACAGTGCGCAAATTACGTTCTCCGGCAGGTTTGCCACCTTATCTTACATCTCTTTACGAAGTCCCCTTGTTATCACGGGAGCAAGAACAGCACCTTTTTCGCCGCTTTAATTACTTGAAGTATGCCGCCAATCGTTGGCGTGAACAGTTGGATTCCAGTCGTCCCAAGAGCAGCCTGATGGACAAAATCGAACAACTCTACGATCAGGCAGTCGACACCAAGAACCAAATCATTCAGAGCAATCTCCGTTTAGTGGTATCGATCGCGAAACGGCATGTCAGTACCACGGAAGAATTCTTTGAATTGGTGAGCGACGGAAACATGTCGTTGATACGGGCGGCAGAAAAGTTTGACTACTCGCGCGGCAATAAATTCAGTACCTATGCCAGTTGGGCGATCATGAAGAACTTTGCGAGAACCATTCCGGACGCTTTCAAACACCGCGATCGATTCCGTACAAGCCACGACGAAATGTTCGCTACCACGGAAGAGAACCGAGGCGACAAATACGAACAGGAAAGTGCGCAACAGCATCGCGAAGCCCAGGTCGATCGCATCCTATCCAGGCTTGACGAGCGTGAGCAAAAGATTATCATTAATCGATTCGGGCTGGACTACAGCCAGGAGCCACAAACGCTGAAGGAAGTTGGTGCAAAGATGGGGGTGACGAAGGAACGAATCCGCCAGATCGAGTCTCGGGCGCTGAATAAGTTGCGCGTTGTGGTGCAGGAGGAAAAAATAGAGGCTCCGGAACAGTAAGGCTAAACGCTGGAAGGCTTTACGCGTTTAGCGACTGCCGAATGATAGGCGACGGTTGCCGGTCAACAGCCACATTGGGTGTTTAAGTAATTGGTGTAAAAAGAGTTAGTATTCTGGCCCCCCAAGACAGGGGATCTCGACTTCGAGGAGGTTTGCCAAGCCAATCGGAACAGGTCTCACCACGATCTAAGGTGGAGGCTGCGCTGCGACCTTTCAATTCGGCTGAAAGCCCCGTTTTACCGGGTACTCCAAGCTGGATCCCTCTTGCGAAAGGTCTTGTCTTTGTTATATTTACTGGTTTTGATATAGCGAGGAAGATAGGCTAGCGTAGCTCAATTGGCAGAGCAGCTGATTTGTAATCAGCAGGTTGTGGGTTCAAGTCCCTCCGCTAGCTCCAGTCCAGTGTGCATAGCGAAGGAATGGGGGTCGTTCAAAGTAAATTGTAGGGAGTCATTTAGACCGGAAGTACACGGCTTGGCGGTGACGGGAAACGGCGTCAGTTGTGTATTTAGAAAGTCATAGAGTATTTAGAAAGTCATAGAGTATTTAGAAAGTCATAGAGCAGTTAGAAAGTCATAGAGTATTTAGAAAGTCATAGAGCAGTTAGAAAGTCATAGAGTATTTAGAAAGTCATAGAGTATTTTTCCTTGTGTTTTTGGGTTTGAGCGAAGGTGGGTGTAAATAGTTACGAGGCCGATTGGGAGAAACCTGGTAGAAACAAGTTGCGGAGTTAGCACAGGGTCCCGAGAAAGGGGGGTTTCCCGAGCGGTCAAAGGGGTCAGACTGTAAATCTGATGGCAATGCCTTCGCAGGTTCGAATCCTGCACCCCCCACTACCACGAGTGGGCAAAAAGGGGTGAGTTGTTACCCGCGACAAGTGGTAGTTCATTGCCTGCAATAGCCACTTGAACTTGTTAGTTATTGCGGGTGTAGCTCAGTGGTAGAGCCACAGCCTTCCAAGCTGAAGACGAGGGTTCGATTCCCTTCACCCGCTGTTATTGATTGTTAGATCCATCGCAGCTGGGGGAGATTTTGGATCACCAGACCGGTTGGTCCGAGAGGCATGAGATGAGTTCAATTTTGCTGCGGAGTTGCAATGTGAGTATTACCTTCGACTTGACTTCCGGCTCGTGCGAGTTCAGCAGTTTTTACGGCGTGTGCTGCTGTAGCTCAGTTGGTAGAGCGCGTCCTTGGTAAGGACGAGGTCATGGGTTCGAGTCCCATCAGCAGCTCTTGGTTGCGTGCTAAATAATTGGTTGGTTCTATTGAAACCTTTTTTGTTCCAGTACCTGTATAGAAAGAGAGTAGGTAAAAGAGATGGCCAAGGACGTTTTTGAACGGACAAAACCGCATGTCAACGTAGGTACGATTGGCCACATTGACCACGGCAAAACGACACTAACCGGTGCAATTCTATCGGTTCAGGCCGCGAAGGGCTTGGCCAAGGCCAAGTCGTATGCTGACATCGCCAAGGGTGGTACGGTGCGGGATGAGACGAAAACGGTCACGATTGCCGTGGCTCATGTTGAATATGAATCGAACAACCGGCACTACGCCCACATTGATTGTCCCGGCCATGCTGACTTCATTAAGAATATGATCACCGGTGCCGCCCAGATGGATGGCGCCATTTTGGTGGTTTCGGCTGCCGATGGACCGATGCCTCAGACGCGAGAGCACATTCTCCTGGCACGGCAAGTGGGTGTACCGGCCATTGTAGTGTTCCTCAACAAGATTGATTTGGTCGACGACGAGGAGCTCTTGGAACTGGTTGAACTGGAGATTCGCGAGTTGCTCGACAAGTATGACTTTCCCGGTGACGATATTCCGTTGATCAAAGGCTCGAGTTTGCCAGCCTACCAGAAACCCGACGACGAGGATGCCTCGAAGTGTATTACCGAGTTACTGGAGGCTCTTGACGACTACATTCCAGAGCCGCCACGGGAGGTCGACAAACCGTTCCTGATGGCGATTGAAGATGTTTTCTCGATCGAGGGCCGTGGCACGGTTGCAACCGGTCGTATTGAGAGAGGCATGATTAAGATCGGCGAGGAAGTCGAGATTGTGGGGCTGGAGACCAAGCCTGAAAAGACCACCTGTACGGGTGTAGAGATGTTCAACAAGACTATGGACCAGGGGCAGGCCGGAGACAACGTGGGTGTCTTGTTGCGAGGCATAAAGCGAGATGAACTCGAACGAGGTCAGGTGCTGGCAAAACCTGGCTCAATCGAGCCTCACACCAAGTTTGAGGCAGAGGTTTACTGTCTATCCAAGGATGAAGGCGGGCGGCACACTCCATTTTTTAGTGGCTACCGTCCGCAGTTTTATTTCCGCACCACGGATGTTACCGGGACAGCTAATTTGGTAGATGAAGAAATGTGTATGCCGGGTGACAATGTGAGGGTGACAATCGAATTGCACAAGCCCATCGCGATGGACGATGGTGTGCGTTTTGCTATCCGAGAAGGTGGCAAGACTGTCGGTTCGGGCGTCGTGACTAAAATTGTGGAGTAATCACCGAGGAAATGAGTTGGGGTAACCACCGGCACGGTGCTGAGTGGATGCCCGCTCGGAGAAAGCTTAATTGAGGGGCGTAGCTCAATTGGCAGAGCGCTGGTCTCCAAAACCAGAGGTTGCGAGTTCGATTCCCGCCGCCCCTGCCAGTTTTGCCCCGTGCCGAGAATCGCTAATGGGCGGATTCTTTCGGTGCGGGGTTGCGAGTTTCGTGATAGGGGTGGCTTGTTCCTGCTTGGTCAGGAGCGTCGCCAGGGTGGATGAAGCGTGTGCGTCTGCCGCTTAACGTTGGTCCGGGTTGCAACCGATTGCAACTAGAGAAAAAGACAGCCGATGGCAAAAGAACAGACAATGTCCGGGTCGGTGTTCCAGGAGTTTTTCCGGCGGGGAGTCTACAAGCGCAATCAAGGCAGGGCCACGCGGCAGGTAACTTTCGGTGCACTTGCCTTGGGAGTTTCAGTTGGCGTTTGGAGATTAAAGGATACCTTGACGGCTCGGGTGGATGACCCGTTCATCGTTTTTGGTGTACCAGGCGTGCTGCTGCTGCTTGGTATATGGATTAGCTATCGCGCAGTGAACATCATGCGGTTTGCAGATTTTCTGATCGGGGTGGAAGCCGAAATGTATAAAGTCACCTGGCCGACTCGTGTTGAGTTGGTACGCAGTTCCATGGTGGTGATGGTGGTGATCTTTTTCCTGGCCACTGTGCTGGCAAGTTACGATTTGTTTTGGCGGGTCTTGTTAAGCTTTATCGGTGTCGTGAGTTGATTCCAGCATTCGCGACGATTGAGGAAGAATAGTAGATTTAGAAGAATAGTAGATTTAATAGTCACCGGACTTGTTGGAGTTTGGGCACGAATCAGCTAGGTGCCATTGGCAAGTGACGGAATAAAAACGATGCATCAACACTTGATGACCGGGGGGCCATCGTGATAGACGAGACGCAGGCTGCGAGTGACCGGTTGCCGGACGAACCTACGGGCAGTTCTCGTACAGGGGATGAGGATCTCATGCCCGTCGCCACTGATTCTCCGCCGAGCGTGTCGGTATCTGATGACGCGACCGTTGTCGACGATTCGGCGCAAGAAGGCGAAGCCGACGAGGACCTGGAGGCGCAGAGCGAAGATCTGGAGGAGGAAGAAGAAGTGGATATGGATGTCGAGCCCATTGAGCAGATCGTTGACTCAGTGGATGAAGACATCGAAATGGATTGGTACATACTGAAGGTCCAAAGCAATCGAGAGGAGTCGATTCGGGAGGGGCTTCAGCGTCGAGTCTCCGTGGCAGGATTTGATCGTTTCTTTGGCGAAATTATTGTTCCTACCGAAGATGTGGCCGAATTTAAAAACGGCAAGAAACGGATTGTCAAGCGAAAGCTGTATCCGGGTTACATTGTGGTGCATATGTCGATCAACGACGACACGTGGTTTCTCGTTCGGGAAACACCGGGTATTGGAGATTTCACAGGTTCGGCAGGACGTCCCAGTCCCATGTTACAGCATGAGGTTGAACGGGTTGTGCAGGCCAGCATGCCCGAAGAGGACGGGGGTGAACCGATGAAGACTGTCATTCCGTTCAACGTCGGTGACCGTGTTCGCATCAAGGAAGGGACCTTCGAGAACTTTGAGGGAGATGTAGACGATGTCGACGAAGCCAATGGGCGCATGACGGTGATGATCAACATTTTCGGTCGTTCGACTCCGGTGGAACTCGAACATTGGCAAACTGAAGCAGTCTAGGTGGAGACATAGCAAGTTTTAGTCGTTGATTCAGTGTCTAGACGAGGATTGCAGTATTCCGGTTTGACGAATGACGACGATCTGACTGCAAGTAAAACATAAGTAAGAAAAAAACATGGCGAAAAAATTAATGGGATCTGCGAAGTTTCAAGTTCCTGGTGGGCAAGCCACTCCGGCGCCACCAGTTGGTACTTCGCTGGGTAAGTTCGGTATTAATCTGGGCCAGTTTGTGCAGCAATTCAATGACCGGACCAAGGAGTTCAACGGTACTCCCATTCCGGTTGTGGTGAATGTGTATGCCGACCGTACTTTTGATTTTATTACCAAAAGTCCTCCTGCGGCGGCCCTTCTGAAGCAGGCAGCAGGCGTTGTCAAGGGTTCGGGAGTTCCGAATAAAGAAAAAGTCGGCAAGGTCACCATGGCTCAGATCGACGAGATCTGCAAAGCGAAGATGGCAGATTTAAATGCGTGTGATTTGGAAAGGGCTCGACTCCTGATCATGGGTACTGCTCGTAGTATGGGCATAGAAGTCGACGCGTAACGAACTGGTTGAGCTGTCACAGTAAAAGCAAAGCGATTTTTTATGGCTAAACATTCCAAGAGATTTCGAAAAGACCTCTCCAGCAGAATTAGCGACGAGCCCCAGGAATTAGAGAAGGGGGTGGAATTGCTAAAGAGTTTTGGTACGACGAAATTTGATCAATCGGTCGAAATTGCCATTCGGCTGGGAATCGACCCCAAGCAAGCCGACCAGATTGTTCGAGGGTCTCTTGTGCTTCCCAACGGGATTGGCAAGAGCCAGCGTGTGATCGTGTTTGCCAAAGGGGATTTGGCGGATGCAGCGCAGCAAGCGGGGGCGGATGAAGTAGGCCAGGAGGAGCTGGCGGCAAAGATCAAAGGAGGGTGGCTGGAGTTCGATGTTTGCATTGCCACGCCGGACATGATGGGACTCGTTGGCCCGTTGGGAAGAGTTCTCGGGCCTCGTGGTCTGATGCCCTCCCCTCGCGCTGGCACGGTGACACC
>Ga0310120_10000035_pt1 | contig 93501 bp, 75 predicted proteins | sample CB27_AW_983_MG_FD_203506 | JGI IMG/M metagenome (GOLD analysis project Ga0310120, IMG submission 203506) | Marine microbial communities from Western Arctic Ocean, Canada - CB27_AW_983 | ecosystem: Environmental > Aquatic > Marine > Oceanic | place: Canada: Western Arctic Ocean | collected...
TGCAGCTGAGTTTGGGGATGGCGTTGGACCGGGCTGGCGACGCCGCCGGCGCCGTCGAGGCGCTCCAGGATGCCATCGGCCTGGATCCGGAGCTTGCCCAGGCCCACTATACGTTGGGGACACTGCTCGAACGTGGCGGTCGAGATCGGGACGCGATCGACAGATTTCGAGACGCGGTGAGCCACGGTGCCGACTCTGTAGAAACCGTGCTCAGGCTCGCCGATGCGCTGCGTCGCACCGACCAAGTGGACGAGTCGGTGGCGTATTACCGACAAGTCCTCGCGGCGCTGGACCCGCGGAACGCCGGAGGAGAACCTTCGCCCGCCACGGCCAGCGCGGATGGGACGACCCAATCGGCGGACGAAGCCGCTCGCTTTGGCGAGGCGATGGCGCTGGTGCAACTCGGACGACATCAAGAGGCCCGGGAGCGCATGATCGCCGCGCTCGACCGATATCCAGGCCATCTGGTCTTTGCAAACGGTCTGGCGCGACTACTCGCCGCCTCACCCGATGGCGATGTGCGGGACGGGCCACGGGCGTTTGACCTGGTGCAGCGTGTCGTCGAGCTCCACAAGACCACCGCGGTCGCCGAAACGATGGCCATGGCGCTGGCCGAGGTCGGTCAGTTTGCCGGAGCCATCGAGTGGCAACAAATGGCGATCGAGGTTGCGCGAGAGTCCGGCCGGCGAGACATTGCGCAGCAGATGTCTGCAAACCTTGCCGTCTACCAACGACGGGAACCGGTGCGCGTTCCCTGGCGCGACGATGAGCCCGAGCATCGACCCGGTCCACCAGTCGACCCGAACCTCTTGCCATAACCGCCCTGGGCGGAAAACTCGAGCGCACTCGTCAAGCGAGTGCCGCGACATCTTAGGGCGGGTGCGGAGACCGTACCGACCCCAACGATGTCGAGCTTGGGGTGAGGACGGTGGACTACCGCGATCCCTTGACGGGTTGCGTATCTAGTTTTCTGGCACCGGCCATGATGCCGTGCATCCCGATGTTCCCCTCGTGACAGGCATACTCGAACAAAGGCCCATCCGTCCGCCGCATCGGCACCGCGACACTCCACAGGGCGGTGTACGAGTTCGGGTCCTCGACCTGAAACTCGTAGAGCAGCGTATCGCCGTCAACGCGTGTGATCCGTTCCACGAGTCGTGTGTTGGCCGTCGAGCCCCGCAGACTGGTTTCGCGGAGGAAGCCCTCGGTCTCGATGACGAGCGTCTCGCCATCCCAGCGCCCGCGGGAGTCACCCACCCACGACGCAGGTCACCATGCGGACGGTCGTCCAATGGAATGATGCGTGCCTTGTGAATCGGCACCACCAGATTGGCCACGATCCTACTCTTCGGATGAGGCGGCGTTCAAGGAGTAGACACGCCGGAGAGGGTCACTCCTCACCACTCTTGGTTGCGCCTTCCGTGAGACTCGCGGTATAGATCGTTCCCCGCAGCCCTTCCATCTGATCGAGGATCCATGCCTGTCGCTTCAGTACCTGCGGCGACGGGTCCTGAACTTTGAACATTCTTGGGCTGGGAAGTACCGCCGCCAGCCGAGCGGCTTGCTCCGCGTCGAGGAGGTCCGGGGTCACGCCAAAAAATTGAGAGGCGGCGGCTGACACGCCAAACATGGCGTCACCGAACTCGGCGATATTGAGGTAGACCTCCAGAATCCGACGCTTCGGCCACAATGCTTCGACAAAGAGTGTCAGGTGGGCTTCGAGCCCCTTGCGGACTGGACTCCGGCTTGGCCACAGGAACAAATTCTTTGCGACTTGCTGGGAGATCGTGCTGGCACCACGAAGCCGCCCCCCACGCCCGGCGTCGGCGACGGCGTCGCCGATGGCTTCCGTGTCAAAACCGTGATGCACAAAGAATTTTTGGTCTTCGGATGCCAAGACCGCCAACGGCAGCGACGGCGATATATCGTCAAGATCTGTCCACTGGAGTGCCCTGTCGAAACCGATGTCATGGCCTGCCAGTAGCTCCGCGCGGAGCACGAAGGCCGTGGTGGGTGGGTCGATCCACCGGAACGGCAAGATGAGAACGATCGGCCCGCCGACCGCGAGTATCGCCATTGCCCAGGCGCCGCGTCTGATACGCCGTGACCACGACCTGGTCCGGCTACGTTTGCGACGACGAGTTCGCGTCATTCAGTCTTGGACCCAGACAGGCGTTGACATGGAGACTCACGGCCCACCGCAAGAGACCGACGATACCACCACTTGCTACCACCGATCTGATCGCCACTACGAGAGACCAGGCTCGGTCACTCGGTCTTTCGCACCCGAAGGCGATCAGTGCCGCCTATACGACAACCGGTCGACTTTCACACCAGGGGACTCCGAGCCCTCGACAACCCCGAAGTGCCAGACCAACGAGCTTACGCGGGAACGATTCGGGTTACCTGGGATCTCCAGCTCGACGTCCTGGAACTGATCGCCGCGCACCGTGACATCGCCAAGCAACTGGCCATCGCGCTCCACGCCGATCACTCGGTTGCGAGCTTCGGCAGCGGACACCCGAAGCATCAACAGCGCGACCTCCCCGACCCCAGACGAACGTCACCGTCTTCCCGTCGACCTGCTCGGAGGTCCCGCGTGACCAACCCGGCCCAAACAACCCCAGGGCTTGATTGCAACGTTTCAATCCCGCCCGGCTGCCCGAACGGCGTGAACATCCCCACACCCCATCCCCACGCGTTGGCGACCAGCCACAAGAACCACAGGCGCCAGCCGGGCGCCCGCTGCGGCGCCAAAGCCAACCGTGGCACTGCGGACATGAGCCCGTGACCCTATCTCGACGGTGGCCGACGCTATGGGCGGTCGGTCGGCTTCCATTCGCGGGCAAGGCGTTGGGCTTCGGCAATCTGCGCAGCCGTCATCTGGGCGCCCGCTTCGTCTCTGCTTCTTGCCGCATCGGAAGACTCCGCCGCCGCCAGGCTGAACCACATATACGCCGCAATCGGATCGTGCGACACGCCAATGCCGGCCACATAGCTGGAGCCAAGGTAAAACTGTGCGACGGGGTACCCCTGTTCAGCCGCCAGCCGATACCAGCGCACGGCTTCGGTATCGTCCTGAGCGACACCACGGCCCCCGGCATACGCCACCCCAAGATTTGACTGAGCGCGGGAAGAGCCAGCAGCAGCCGCGAGCCGAAACCAGCCGACTGCCTCGGCATCGTCCTGCGCGACGCCGCGGCCATCCGCGTAGGCCAGTCCGAGGTTGACCTGCGTCTGGGCGGTCTGCTCCGCGGTCATCTCCGCCGCCAGTGCATCGCGCATCTCGCCCATAGCGGCGCCCTCTGCCCCGGGAACCCGGGAGGCGGCGAGAGTGAGCCAGAGGTGAGCAGTCACGTAGTCTTGCGATACGCCTCGGCCCTGGGCAAACATACTGCCAAGATTGCCTTGGGCGTATGGGTGTCCCTGCTCGGCAGCGAGCCGCACCCAGCGCGCGGCCTCGGTATCATCCTGAGCGATGCCGCGACCCTCGGCATACACAAACCCGAGGTAATACTGCGCGTCGGCGTGGCCTTGGTCGGCGGCAAGCCGGAACCAACGCATCGCTTCGTCGACGTCCTGGGCCACACCACGGCCCTCCGCATAGGCGAGCCCCAGACTGTGCTGCGCATCGGGGTAGCCTTGGTCGGTAGCAAGACGGAACCACCGGACCGCCTCGGCATCGTCCTGCGCGACGCCACGGCCCTCGCCATACATCGCCCCGAGATTGGACTGTGCTTGCGCGTCTCCTCGCTCGGCGACGAGACGGAACCACCGGACCGCCTCGACATCATCCTGTAGAATACCGCGCCCGCTGGCATACATCGCTCCCAGATTGCCCTGGGCCTGTATGTCGCCCTGCTCCGCCGCACGCCGATACCAACGCACCGCCTCAGTGTCGTCCTGGGGGACCCCACCGCCCCCGGCATACAGCATGCCGAGCTGGCCTTGTGCCGCCGCCAACCCTTGGTCCGCGGCGCGGCGAACCCACTGGACAGCTTCGACATAGTCCTGCGCCACACCGCCGCCCACCAAATACATCATCCCGAGCTGGGCCTGCGCAACGGCGTGCCCCTGGTCAGCTGCGCGGCGAACCCAACGAACGGCCTCGACGTCGTCTTGCGCGACACCCCGGCCCTCGCCAAATGCAAACCCGAGGTTAACCTGTGCCTGGGCGTCTCCTTGCTCGGCCGCCCGTCGATACCACTGGATGGCTTCGGTGTAGTTCTGAGCGACCCCGCGCCCCTCGGCATACATCATCCCGAGCTGACCCTGCGCGGCGGCCAGCCCCTGGTCAGCTGCGAGCCGAAACCAGCGCATCGCCTCAGCCTCGTCGGTCGGCACACCGCGGCCCCCGGCATACGCCACGCCAAGGTTCACCTGCGCCTCGGCGTCTCCTTGTTCTGCCGCCCGTCGCACCCAGCGCGCCGCCTCGGCATTGTCTTGGGCGACCCCGCGCCCCCCGGCATACATCATCCCGAGTTGTCCCTGCGCGGCGGCCAGACCCTGCTCCGCCGCCAGCCGGACCCACCGGACCGCCTCGGCGTCGTCTTCAGGGACACCGTTGCCCTCGTCATACATCAACCCAAGCTCGAGCTGCGCCTCCGCGTCCCCTCGTTCGGCGGCACGACGGAGGGACTCGGCATCCTCTGTCGAAGAGCACGCCCCGAGACTGACGAGCAGCCCACCAACAACGGTCGCGGCGACGAACCGACTAGTGGACTGTCGCAAAGAAACGTGACCTATGGTCCGCGCCGCGACGCCGCGCCGGCGAGGCGCGATAAGGGACCATCTTTGGGATAGGCGGGCGAAGAGTAACGCCGACGCGAGCATCCCGGCGAGACCATGCGTCACGTTTTTTCGCGACGCTCCCCTAGTCATCGGAGCCCCCGATATTCGCGGCGCCATGTGGTGGTGCGGGCCCGAGGATTGACTTCATCTCGACGGCGGTGCACTAGCGAGCGTTCTCCGGGTGCGCGTCATCAAAGCGTCCGGCCCGGAGCATGTTCGTCATACCGTAGTTCCCTTCGTGACACGCGTACTCGAAGATCGGGTCCTGACTCCGCGTCATCGGGATGGCCGCGCTAAACGGCGCGGTGAAGGTCGTGGCATCGTCGACCGTGTACTCATACAAAATGGTGTCGCGGTCAACGCGCGTGAACCGCTCGACAAGACGCAACGTCTCTCCAGTGCCGAAAGCCACTGTCGCGCCCACTTCGAAGCTTGCGCGCTGGGCGCTGAAGTTCGTCGACTCGACGACCAGCGTCTCACCCTCCCAGCGCCCACGAGCGAGCGTCCCCATTCCAGAGCCGAACGGCGTCATCCAGATGCGGGCGCCCGCCAATTGGCACAATACGAGCGTCATGCACCATCTCCGTGAGAATCACGACGTGGTCGGCCGATTGGAAGAGCTGTAAGTTGTTGTTGTAGCCGCCGGGAGAGAGTGGCGGGCCGACGTTGTAGCCGAGTAGGCATCGGGCCGCAAGGCCGCGCTCTTCGGGCCCGTCGGCGCTGAGTCCCCCGATGCGGTCGCGCACGGGGAGGGTTCCGGGAACGTGACGTTCGACCGAGCCAATCTGACGGACCGCGCCGTCTGTCAGTGGCGGGAGCCGTCCATCCGTAGGGTCAACGATCAACGAGGTCCGCCGGTCGGCCACCGGTCCGCCTCGGTCCCACCAGAACTGATTGTAAGAGCCGACGCTGCCCTCGGGAGGCGTCCGGTCCCAGGGTCGCGATTCTCCGGTGCGGGCAACCAAGGCCGCGTACTCTTCTTCGGCGTAGCGCGCCTGGCCCGCCAGCTGTTCGGGTCGCTGGAGCGGAGTGGTCGTGTTGAAGTGCCAGACGCCGTTCAGATCCGGGCGACCATCCGCGGTGTGCGACAAGTCTGTTCCGGCAGAAGGTTCTTGCGCCTTCGCGACAGCGGCTACGCCGAGCAGGGCGAGAACGACGACCGCAACGAACGTCGAGTCCGAGTACATTCGCATCGTTTTTCTCGTCGGAGTGATTTTGATACTCGTGGACTCTCGCATGTTCTCCCGCACGCGGCCGGTGGTCAAGTCCGCGGGGCGCGACCCCGCGTCTTCGTTGGCGATAGAGCCGACACCGTTAAAAAAAATTCCGCAGCCGCTGGTATGGCCAAAGAGACGCTGACCGGGAAGCTCGGCGGAGCACCGAGCGCGACATGTGAAGGATGCCAGGAGTGCACTGACAACGACCTCGGCCGGGACTCCGTCGGTACCGTCCTGACGAAACCTAGAGGCGCTGTCTCATACACACGCGTCCGTCCTGATATATTTTTGGGTTTGATGTCGCTCTCTCGACTCGCAGAGACCTTGGTAATTCGGCATGAGGCCATTCTAAGAATCTGCACCAGCCTGGTGTGCGTCTTTGTCGCCGCCTGCGGCCCGCCGACGGGTCGCGAGAACTCGGCTCCCGCACTCGACGAACGACACGCGATCCTCCTCGACGGACCACCGTCGGAGTTCTTCACACCACAACCGGTCGGCAATCCGCTCGACGACGATGAACGTCCGATGATCTCGAATGTCCAGATCGTCGACCTGGACGATGACGGGCTCCCCGACATCCTGGTGTGCGACGCGGGCCGAAGTCAGGTCTCGTGGATCCGTCAGTTTCCGGCATCGACCTACACCGAGTACACGCTTCTTAGTGACATTCTCGCGCCCGCGCACGCAGAGCCCACGGACTTTGACGGGGATGGCGACCTCGACGTCATCGTGGCGAGCCTCGGTGAGCTCTTTCCGAGCAATCTTCGAATCGGGTCGGTCATCATTCTGGAGAATGATGGAAACGAGAATTTCGAGAGGCACGTCGTGGCTGAAGGTCTCCCCCGGGTCGCGGACGCACGCCCGGGAGACCTCGATAACGACGGCGACCTCGACCTCGCGGTCGCGGCCTTCGGGCATGACCAGGGCGAGACACTGTGGTTGGAAAACATTGGCGGGTGGGAGTTCGCCCCTCACGTTTTACAACGGTTTTCTGGTGTGATCAACGCCATTGCCGTCGACATCAACGACGACGCGGCTCTCGACATCGTGGCGCTCATTAGTCAGGAGTGGGAGGAGATCTGGGCCCTCACGGGCGAGCAGTTCGAGTTCGAGCTGCTGTGGGGTACCACGAATTCAGATTTCGGGTCGAGCTGGATCACGATCGTCGATCTCGACGAGGATGGAGACCCCGACATCCTGCATAGCAACGGCGACGCGTTTGACTACGCCCCGGCCAACAGCCGGCCCTGGCACGGTGTGCAATGGCTGGAGAACCACGGCGATCTCGAGTTTGAGCGACACCGCATCGCGGATTTCACGGGGGCGTCCAGCCCCCAGGCCGCCGACGTCGACGGTGATGGCGACATGGATGTGGTGGTTGTCAGCGCCTACAACACCTGGAGCGACGAATCGGCCCAGAGTCTCGTCTGGCTGGAGAATGATGGCCAGATGCGATTTGCGATGCATCGCATCGCGAGGTCGCCAACGCACCTGGTCACCGTCGCCGTCGCCGACCTCGACGACAACGGTACGGCCGATCTGGTCACGGGTGGAATGCATATCACCGGTCCGTTCGACCGGATGTCCCGGATAACGATCTGGAGCAATGATGGGTCCGCCGCGTCGCCGTGACTCCCGCCGCGAGGCGTCTTCGTCGGCCGAGGGAGGCGCGAGTGCGCAATCGCCCCGACCGAACCGACACTCGTGGGCGGCCGGGGTAGCCGCCGCGGTCGCTGTCGGCGCCATCCTCTATGCGGGTATCTCTCATACCCGGGATAGTGCGTATGCGTCCCGGCTCCCCTCGCTGCCCGACCTGTCGGGCCACCCAAGCGCGCTGCGCGACCACGTCACAACAGCCGACAGCGCCGCGCGGGCCCAGCCCAGCTCGGCCGAGGCCGTGGGGTCACTGGGTCTCGCGTATCACGCCGACATGTTTTACGACGAGGCGGAACAGGCCTACGCGCTCGCCGAAGAGCTGAGCGACACTCCGTGGCGCTGGACCTACTACCGTGCGCTAGCGCAAGGCACCCGGGGCCATATCGACGGGCTGCGGACCGGACTACGCCAGGTCGTAGATGCCGCCCCCGAGTTTGGACCAGCGTGGTGGCGCCTCGGCGAGGCGGAATTCAAGGCAGGACTTTACGAAGAGGCGGAAGACGCGTGGCGTCGGGCCCTGCCTCTGAGCGAACCACGATCTTCGTCGGACACTACAGAATCCGCCACCCACACACCCGCCGCCCCGGTTTCTGCGTATGCGGCGCTTGGTTTGGCTCGACTCGCCATGGTGCAGGGAGACACGGACAGCGCCAAGACCGTTCTGGAAACCGTGACACAAGAGAGCCCCGGGTTAGGACCGGCCTTCAGACTGCTCGGGGACGTCTATACCAGGCTAGGCCGGGTCGAAGATGGAAGACGCGCAGTGCGGATGGCCGACCAACTGCCACGGTACGAGCCGTATCTTGATCCGCTGACAACTTCGCTCGTTCGAGAATCTCGGAGCACAACGTTTCTTCTCCAACAAGCCGCAACCACTGACCTGACCACAAACGCGGCGTGGCGAGAGTACTTGGTTCGACGGGCCCTCGAATTCGACCCCGACCATCTGGACGCTCTTGCCGACCTCGCCACGATGTACAGGTTGCTCAGGCGCTATGACGAAGCGTTGGCGCTACTCGAGCGTCACCAGCAACAGCGACCGGACGATGGGCAAGTGCTGGCCGACATCGGCCGATGCCTGGCCGGCCTACGCCGCTTCGCCGAGGCCGAGCCGGTGCTACGGCGCGCGCTGGAAAGCCTAGACAACGCCCACACCCGCTACGCTCTCGGGTTCGTGCTCGACCAGGTCGGGCGAAGGACAGAAGCCGTCACCGAATATCGGCGTGCTCTCGACCGCAACCCTCATCATCGGGACGCGCTCAACAATCTCGGAGTGGTGCTCTCCAGTCAGGGTCAGCTGAGCGAAGCGGCACAGCAGTTCGAACGACTGATCGCGGTGGACCCGAACGTCGCGGATGCACATGCGAATCTCGGGGTCGTGCTGGTCACGGCCGGGGAGCACGAGCGCGCGGCCGCCGCGTTCCGGGAAGCGTTGCGTCTAGATCAGGGTCATGAGGGTGCGCGGGCCGGGTTGCGAGAGATCGAGCTACGCTGACAACGTCGGCGAGAGGCACAGGACCCCGTGGGGAAAACCCGACCGGTGTATTAATGTGTACAGCATGAGCCACCACGTAGAGGAAAGACGCATCGCGGCTCGAATCGTCAAGGGCGTTGTCGCGAGCCTGGTCCTGGTCGTCGGGATCGTCGGACTCGTGCGCCCAGCCGCGACCCAGACGCCTCGCGAGACGATCCTGGTTCCACCGATCCTGTCCGACACCCGTTGGCTCGAGCAACGGCGCGCAGCGCAGCTGGCGACGGTCGACGAGTTCGACGTCTTTGTGGACTATCAGTTCACCGATAAAATCGCTGACACCGGGATCACATTTCGCCATCAGATCGTCAGCGACGCGGGCAAGACCTACAAGGCCGTACATTACGACCACGGCAATGGCGTGGCCGTGGCGGACGTGGACGGCGACGGCTTGACCGACATCTACTTTGTGACCCAAGTCGGGGCGAACGAGCTCTGGAGAAACGTCGGCGGGGGGCGCTTCGAAAACATCACCGCTACCGCTGGCGTGGCCGTCGCCGACTCGATCGGGGTCGCGGCCTCCTTCGCCGACATCGATAACGATGGCGATGCTGACTTGTATGTCACGACGGTCCGCGGCGGCAACGTGATGTTCGAGAACGACGGCAGCGGTCGTTTCCGAGACATTTCGTCGGACTCTGGTCTGAACTATGTCGGACATTCATCAGGTGCCGTGTTCTTTGACTATGACCGAGACGGCCGGATTGACCTATTTCTCGCGAACGTCGGTCGCTATACAACGGAGGAGATCGCCGGGGACGGCTATCAGTACTACGTGGGGATTGCTGAGGACGCCTTCTCGGGGCATCGCTTCCCGGAACGCACGGAACAGAGCCTCTTGTTTCGAAACACCGGTGACAACCGATTTGTAGACGTGTCCGACGCCGTCGGGTTGGCCGACACGCGTTGGTCGGGCGATGCCAGCCCTGTCGACCTCAACGAGGACGGCTGGATAGACCTGTATGTGCTAAACATGCAGGGCGACGATGAGTACTACGAGAACGTCGAAGGTCGCCGGTTCGTGGCAAGAGGGCGCGAGCTCTTTCCGCGCACATCGTGGGGCGCCATGGGTATCGAGGTCTTCGATATCGACAACGACGGTGCGCTCGACATCTACATCACCGATATGCACTCGGACATGAGCGAAAACGTTGGGCCGGGTCAAGAGAAGCTCAAATCCAACATGCGCTGGGAAGAAGCGATCGTCGGTGACGGAACCACCAGCATCTGGGGCAACACATTTTTTCACAACGACGGGTCGGGACAGTTCACCGAGGTGTCCGACAATATCGGCGCCGAAAACTACTGGCCGTGGGGACCGAGCTCAGGCGACCTCAACGCCGACGGCTATGAAGACGTCTTCGTCGCATCTAGTATGAATTTTCCTTTCCGCTATGGCGTCAACTCTGTACTGCTCAACAACCAGGGTGCCCGCTTTCTCGATGCGGAGTTCATTCTGGGAGTTGAGCCACGTCAAGGCGGTCTGACGACACCCTGGTTTGAGCTCGGGGAGGCGGACCGGCAGGCTGGCTTTGCGGGTCCGCCCCGTGACGTCAACATCCGGGCCGCGCGTGGCTCGCGGTCAGCGGTGCTTCTAGACCTAGAGGGAGACGGCGACCTCGACATCGTGACCAACGAGTTCAACGCGGCACCCATGGTGCTCGTCAGTACCCTCGCCGAGCAACGGGACATCAGATATCTCAACGTCGCGCTGGTCGGGACGACATCCAACCGAGGCGGCCTGGGCGCGGTGGTCCGCGTGACCGCCGACGGGCGAACATATACAAAGCTTCACGATGGAAAGTCCGGCTACCTGTCTCAAAGCCTCTATCCGCTCTACTTCGGTCTGGGCGACGCCGACTCGGTCGAGCAGATCGAAGTGCGGTGGCCGTCGGGCACCACCCAGACCGTGACGGGCCCCATCGAGACGAACTCGCGAGTCGAGGTGGTCGAGGTGGTCGAATAAGCGCCGTGCGTCGTCGTCAGAACCGGCGTCAGCGTGCGAGAAAGCCGGCCTCGGGGCCGGGCCCGGAGAACGCGGGCGCCTCCACGGCGGCTCCCACCGAAACCACGAGTTCGCCCGCTCCCGCCGCACAGACACACGCGACCTCGGCGCCTCTCACGACGGCGGCGAACTCGACGCGAGACATCCTGCCGTGGGTCGTCGTTGTCTGTGTCGTGAGTTTGGCGATACGGCTCTTTCATCTCTGGCAGATTCGAGACGCCCCGTTTTTCTCCTTGATGATGGGTGACGCGCAGAGCTACCACGCCTGGGCTCAGGACATCGCCGCCGGTGACTGGATCGGGAGCGACGTCTTCTACCAGGCTCCGCTCTACCCTTATTTCTTGGCGACGGTCTACACCCTCTTCGGAGAGGGATCGGTGGTCGTGCGGGTGATACAGGCAGTTATCGGCTCGCTCGGCTGCGGCTGCTTGGTGTTTGTCGGCTGGCGCCTGTTCTCAAAACCGGTTGGAGTCGTTGCCGGGCTGATGCTGGCTCTCTACGCACCCGCCATTTTCTTTGATGGACTTGTTCAAAAGTCGGTTCTGGACGCCTTCTTGTTGTGCGTGACGCTGGTTCTTCTCGGCGAAATGACCACGCACGAGCTCCGTCCCGGTGGCCTGTTCCGGTTAGCCTCGTCGGCCCCGTGGGCCTTGGGAGTTGGGGCGGCCATCGGCTGTCTGACGCTCACGCGCGAGAACGCGGTCGTCTTTGCCGTCGCGGTTCTCGGGTGGCTGCTCTGGTCTCGGAGAGACGTCATGGCCGGCCGGCTCAAGCTTGCCGGTCTTGTCCTGGCCGGGCTCGCGATCGTGCTACTCCCGGTCGCGGTTCGGAATCTCGTGGTCAGCGGGGAATTCCATCTGACCACCTCGCAATTCGGCCCGAACTTTTATATCGGCAATCACCAAGACGCGCCCGGCACGTATCAACCGCTACGATTTGGTGGCGGAGACCCGAAATACGAGCGTCAAGACGCGACCGAGTTGGCGGAGGAAGCGACCGGCCGCACATTGACCCCCGCGGAGGTGTCGCGCTACTGGACGGGACGAACCCTAGACGACATACGAGCGGAACCTGGAGCGTGGCTACGCCTCCTCGGTCGGAAACTGATGCTTGTTTGGAACGCCTCCGAGGTCGCCGACACCGAAGACCAGCTCAGCTACGCCGACTGGTCGTTTCTTCTCAGGATGCTGGGCCATATCTGGCACTTTGGCGTGCTGGCTCCACTCGCGCTCTTTGGCGCGTGGTCAGCCTGGGCCCACCGACGGCGGGTGGCGCTGCTCTGTCTCTTGCTGGGCGGGTATACGGCGGCGCTGGTGGCGTTTGCCGTGATGGCCAGGTATCGCTACCCCCTGGTGCCCATCCTCATCCTGCTCGCCGCGGTCGGCGTCGTGCGTCTCCGCGCGCTTGTGTTCGACTGGCCGACTCCCAGCCGCCAGAGACCAGCGCTCGCAGCGGCACTGGGGGCCACGCTGCTCGCGGCGATCGTGTGTAACTGGCCGATGTATTCGATGGCCCAGATGCGCGCGCTTACGGAAAGCAACCTCGGCACCGAGCTCCAGTCCCAGGGACGATTCGACGAAGCCATCGTCTTCTATCGCACGGCCTTGACCCGCGACCCACTGGATGCGGTATCCCACAGCAATCTGGGGAGCGCGCTCGCGGCCACCGGTGATGTCGCGACCGCGGTCATCCATTACGAACGTGCCCTCGAGCTTGCCCCCGGTGATGCCGATAGCCACTACAACCTGGCCAACATGCTGACGGCCGAGGAACGACGACCAGAAGCCATCCGCCATTTCAGAGAAGCGCTTCGCCTTGAACCAGGGTTTGCTGACGCACACATCAATCTTGGCAACGCGCTGGTCGCGGAGGGACAGACTGCGGAGGCAGCCACGCACTATCGCCGCGGAACGGAGTTGAGTCCAGACAACGCTGAAGCCTTCAACAATCTGGGCCTACTGACGGCGGGTCAGGGCGACCTCCAGGACGCCATCAAGCAGTTCGGACATGCGCTCCGGTTGGACCCCAGCTTCGCGGAGGCTCACACCAACCTCGGATCGGTTCTGCGAGAGACGGGAGAGAGCGACCGGGCGGTCACCCACTTGCGACGGGTTGTCGAGTTACAGCCGGAGTCGTCCAGCGCCTACAACGACCTCGGGATTGCGCTTGGCTCTCAAGGCGAGCTCGACGCGGCCATGGAGCAGTTTCAGCGGGCACTGTCGCTCGACCGTGAGAATGTCGCGGCTCATAACAACCTCGCCACGGTGTTTCAATTGCGTGGCGACCTTGCCGCCGCGATCGCACAATATCGCACGATCCTGACGATCGACCCGCTGTTGGCGACGGCGCACAACGACCTCGGAATCCTCTTGGCCCAACAGGACGACATCGACGGTGCGACCGACCATTTTCGTCAGGCCGTCGCCCTCGACGCCAACCTCGGAGAAGCACACGGGAATCTCGGGACGGCCCTGTATCTCCAGGGCAACGTCGACGACGCCATCAGCCACTATCGAGAGGCTCTTCGTATCGCCCCTGACAACAACGAGCTCCGCAACCAGCTGGACGCCGCACTTGCCGCGCGCTAGTGCTTTGACCTCATCTCGACGGCAGTGCACGAACACGTGCGTCCGAATCCATCATAGACCCATGCCTCTACTCTGGTCGCTCACGGTCCGCGCGTTTCTTCGCCGCGATGCCCCAGCACACTTACGACTCGACGACAATCCACGCTTTGGCGACGTCGTGATCGTCCCCACAGTTGGTACCCGCATCGCCTTTCGGAGAGACACCTCGCCCCCCGCTGGCATGCACGGTTGGGATCCCGTTGCGCCGTCAATGCATGGCATCTTTCCCGCCGGTAGCCCCGGTCTCGCGGCTGGTCAACGAATTCCCCGGTTCGAGAGTATCCACATCTACCCGTTTCTCGCCGAGGTCTTGGACCTGGAGCCGAATCCGGTGATCGACGGTAAGTTATCGGTACTCGGTTCGCTCCTTGGGGCTCGCGACTGACACCGTCTCGCACAAGCCCCAGGCGGGCATCCGCTGCCTGCCAGCGACTCCTCGGTCACCAATAGACCTTGCTCCCTCGGCGTTCCTTGACACCCCGGCGCCGCGCTCCGGGACTCATGCAAGACATATGGTGACAGAGGACTAGGAAGGAACGAGTCGAACGTCTATAATGCCGCCCTCAGCGGCGACGGTGTCACGTCGGACACTCCGACAAGCGACCGGAATCGCGGAACGAGCGTGCGAAGGAGCGTGACCTGTGACTGTCCTCTATGCGGCCGCAGCCGTATTTGTCGCTCTCATCATCATCGCGTGGTTGACGCCACGGGCGGCGATGCCACGGCCGCCCGCCGAATCCGAGCCGGTCCAGTCCCCACCGGGCACACCGAGTGACGCCGCGGCTTTCACGGCGACCGCGGAACCGAGTGGGACGGACGCCGGAGCCGCCGGGACGACGGCGCCGTCATCCGAAACCCAACGCAATCGGACGATGCACGTTGCGATCACCGTCAATGGTCGGCGCTACGAGCGTCAGGTCGAGCCGCGGCTGCTCTTGGTGCACTTTATCCGCGACCTCGGAGCGTTGACGGGCACAAAGGTTGGCTGCGATACGAGTCAATGCGGCGCATGCATAGTGCTTCTGGACGGCATGTCGGTGAAGTCATGCACGTGTCTCGCGGTCCAGGCGGACGGATGCGAGGTCACCACGATCGAAGGGCTCGCGACGGGCGGAGAGCTGCATCCGATACAAGACGCGTTTTGGGAGAAACACGGGTTGCAATGCGGGTTTTGCACGCCAGGGATGGTCTTCGCGTCGCACGAATTGCTGACGCACACGCCGGACCCAACCGATGACGAGATCCGACAAGGGCTCGAGGGCAACATGTGCCGGTGCACCGGCTACCAGAACATTGTGCGCGCGGTCCGTCACGCGGCCGACCAGATGTCGGAGAGGTCAAGGGAATAAGCCATGGCGACCAGAATTTTTGGTTCGGGGATCCGACGACGCGAGGATCCACGTCTACTCACTGGTTCTGCGACGTATACCGACGACATCTCGCTGCCCGGGATGCTTCACGCCGCGATGCTCCGCAGCCCGTATGCGCACGCGAAGATCACACGAATCGCCACGGAAGCCGCCCAAGCCGCTCCCGGTGTCCACGCCGTGTATACCGCGGCCGATATCGAAGGCGTGCTCCAGCCAATGCCCTGCGCCTGGCTCCTCCCGGACTCCGACCTCAAGATCGCGCCGTATCCGTGTATCGCCAAAGACACCGTGCGGTACACCGGCGACATTGTCGCGGTGGTGGTGGCCGAAGATCGATATCAAGCCTACGACGCGATCGACGCGATCGAGGTTGACTACGAAGCGCTGCCCACGGTGGTCGACCCCGAAGAAGCGACAAAAGATGGGGCACCGCAGTTGCACGATGACGTCCCCGGGAATCAGGCGTTCCACTGGGTGGTCGCGGGGGGAGACGCGGACGCCGCATTCGAAAACGCCGACGTCATCGTCGAGGAACGCATCCACCAGCAGCGTCTTATCCCCAACGCGATGGAACCGCGCTCGGCCGTGGCGCAATACAACCAGGCCACCGGTGAGCTCACCCTCTGGAATACCACCCAGAACCCGCACATCGTACGGTTTCTGTGCTCGGGGGTGACGGGTGTTCCCGAGGACAAGCTCCGAGTGATTGCACCAGAGGTGGGCGGCGGGTTTGGGAGCAAGATCGCGGTCTATCCAGCGGACATCGCGACGGTCTTCTGCGCCAAAACGCTGGGACGCCCCGTCAAATGGACGGAAACGCGGAGTGAAAACTACATCGCGACGACGCACGGACGGGACCATGTCCAGCACGTGCAGTTGGCCGGCACCAAGGACGGCAAGATCACCGGGCTACGCTGCACCGTCTACGCGGGGATGGGCGCCTATCTCTCCACGGCAGCCCCCGGTATTCCCACCATCTTGCACGGCCTCATGCTGAGCGGTTGCTACAGTGTTCCGGCCGTCAAGGAGGACGTCTACGGGGTCTACACAAACGCCGTGCCGGTGGAAGCGTATCGTGGCGCTGGACGTCCCGAAGCCACCTTCATGCTCGAGCGCATGATGGACCTGTTTGCCGCGAAAATCGACATCGACCCGGCCGAAATCCGTAGACGAAACCTGCTCCCCAGATTCGAGGACGGCTGCGACGTCATCACCGGTCTCACCTACGATAGTGGCGACTATCCGGCGGCCCTCGAAAAAGCGCTCAACCATATCGACTACGACGACCTCCGAAAACAGCAAGCCACCGCCCGAGACAACAACCGCTATATGGGCATTGGGGTCTCATCGTATGTCGAGATCTGTGGGCTCGGGCCCTCGCAAGTTGCGGGCGCGATCGGGTTCCAGGGCGGACTCTGGGAAAGCTCGATCGTTCGCTTTCATCCCACCGGAAAAGTGCACGTGTTTATTGGCTCCAGTCCACACGGGCAGGGTGAAGAGACGACCTTCGCCCAAATCGTGGCACATGAGATTGGGGTCGACGCCGGTGACGTCAAGGTGTTTCATGGCGATACCGACAACACCCCGATGGGCTGGGGCACGTATGGAAGCCGCACGACCGCGGTGGGTGGCGCCGCCCTGGCGCTGACCGTCCGAAAGATCAAGGACAAGGCGAAGGTCATTGCCGCCCATCTTCTGGAAGCCGCCGCGGAAGACATGGAATACGAGGACGGCAAGTTCTTTGTCAAAGGCTCACCGGACAAGAGCAAGACCATCCAAGATATTGCGCTGATGGCGCATCTCGCCTGGAACATGCCAGCGGGTGTCGAAGCCGGGCTGGAGGCCTCGACGTTTTACGACCCGCCAAACTTCGTGTTCCCATATGGCGTCCATTCGTGCGTTGTCGAGGTAGACCCCGAGACAGGGCAGGTCGACCTCAAACGATATGTCGCGCTCGACGATTGTGGGCCACAGATCAACCCCACGATTGTGGAAGGCCAGGTGCACGGCGGGGTCGTCCAGGGGGTGGGTCAGGCACTCTGGGAAGAAGCGGTCTACGACGATGATGGCCAGCTCGTCAGCGGGTCGATGCTCGACTACGCGTTGCCGCGCGCCGATTGTCTCCCCGAGATAGAAGTGTTGTCGACAGTGACGCCGTCACCGCATCACCCGCTCGGCGTGAAAGGCATCGGCGAGGCGGGCACCATCGCCTCGACGGTCACGGTCTACAACGCCGTGCTTGACGCGCTCAGGCCACTGGGCGTAACACGGGTCGACATGCCGTTTACGCCACAACGTGTGTGGCAAGCCATCCAGGACGCGAAAGGAAGCTGAGTCATGTATGCCGCTGACTTCGAGTACTACCGGGCACACTCTGTCGCCGAAGCCGGTGCCCTGCTCGCCCAGCATCCCGGCGCAAAGCTGTTGGCTGGTGGACACAGCCTCATCCCGCTGCTCAAGCTCCGTCTCGCCGCGCCCCCGGCCGTCATCGATATCGGTCGGGTCGCAGAACTAAAGGGCATCTCTCGGAACGGTGGCTCGCTGCGCATCGGTGCGCTCACGACACATGCCGATGTCGCGCGCTCGTCAGAAGTGAAGCAGCACGCCGCTGCGTTGGCAGAGGCGGCCCGCCAGATTGGGGACCCCGCAGTTCGCAATCGCGGGACGGTCGGTGGCAACGTCGCCCATGCGGACCCCGCCTCGGACCTCCCCACGGTGCTGTGCGCGTTGGGGGCCAGCTTTGTGATGACGAGTCCCGGCGGTGAACGAACCGTTTCGGCCGCGGACTTCTTTCGCGGCCTGATGGCGACAGCCCTGGATGACCACGACCTCTTGACCGCAGTAGACGTCCCGATCCCGGCGGAGGGTCCAGGCTACGGCACTGCCTACGTGAAGTTCTCCCATCCCGCGTCACGCTACGCCGTGATCGGCGTGGCTGCTGCGTTGATCGTCGCCGATGGGATCTGTCGTTCGGCTTCGGTCGTCGTGGGCGGCATCCAAGAGACACCGGTCAAGGCTGCCGGCGTGGAGCGGGCACTCGTAGGTCAAGCGCTGAATGCCGAGCACATCGACACCGCGGCTCGGGCAGTCACCGGAGACCTGGGCGACAACCTGCTCGGGGACATCTTTGCGTCGGGTCAGTACCGGAAGGCGGTCGCCCCGGTGTGGGTCCGGCGGGCGCTCAGCGCCGCCGCCGCGCGCGTGGCCTAGCCCGGCCCGGTTGTCACCGACAAAAGTCGAACCGTGGACGACACGCTCACGCCTGCGTCAATCGACGACCTGCAGTCGCGCCTGGAAGAACATCGCTATATCTCCGACCGGGGTCTGGCCACCGCCGCGTTTCTGGCGCTAACACTGAAACGCCCGCTCCTGCTCGAGGGGGAGGCAGGTGTCGGAAAGACCGAAGTCGCAAAGGTGCTCGCCTCCTGTTTGGACACCGAGCTCATCCGCCTGCAGTGCTACGAAGGGCTGGATATCTCACATGCGGTCTACGAGTGGAACTATTCTCGGCAGCTGCTCGAGATACGGCTGATGGAAACCGAGGGTACGGTTGACAGACAGACCGCCGCGAAGGAGCTCTTTGGCGAGCAGTTCTTGTTGAAGCGGCCCGTCCTCCGGGCCTTGCTCGCCAAGGGCGACCGCCCGCCGGTCTTGTTGATCGACGAGCTCGACCGCGCTGACGATGAGTTCGAAGGATTCCTCCTAGAGCTCCTGTCCGACTACCAAGTATCGATCCCGGAACTCGGCACGATCCGCGCGGCGCGACCACCGGTCGTCATCTTGACCTCCAACCGCACCCGTGAGCTGCACGATGCACTCAAGCGACGTTGTCTTTTTTTCTGGATCGACTACCCCAGCTTTGACAAGGAGCTCGCCATTATCCGCGCCAAGGTGCCGACCGCGGACGCGGCGCTGGCTGAGCAAGTCGCACGGTTCATGCAGGAGCTCAGAGTGACCGAACTCTACAAGGTGGCAGGGGTCTCGGAAACGCTTGATTGGGTCGCCGCGCTGGTCGCGCTCAATACGACGGAGCTCGACGCAGACACTATCGACCAAACCCTGGGCGTCATCCTCAAGAACCACGAAGACATCCAGTCAATCCAAGGGAAACGCGTCCAGCAACTCCTGAATCGGGCCAAGAATCCGGCCGCCCGGTCTTGATGAGCGCGCTCCTCCCCAACCTGCTCCACTTCTCACGACTGCTGGGGACGCTCGGTCTCGACGCACAGGCCCTGAGAACCTTGGATGTCGTGCGCGCCTTGGACCACGTCGAGCTCGGCCGAAAGAGCGACGTCTACCATGCGCTACGTTGTCTGTTGGTGCACCACGCTCGCGACCTGCAGATGTTTGACGAGGCCTTTCGGACTTTTTGGCGACCTCCACCAAAAGACTGGACGACGCAAGATCTACAAGCGATAGGCGAGCATCGCCGGAGCGGCGCGCCGCGGGTTGAAACTGCCGCATCCAATGACGGCAACGACCGGGTCGGGCAGTCGCCACCGCTCATATGGGAGCGCACGGCGACGTTGACGCACAGCACGGCCGAGTCGCTCCGTCAAAAAGACTTTGCGGAGCTCACCGACGAGGAGCTCGGAGAAGCCCGGATACTCCTGTCCCGGTTACAATGGGACCTCGGGTCGAGGCGTACGCGACGCTGGAAGCCGGGGACCGGTGACGCTCTTGATCTGCGTCGTGTCCTGCCGGCCAATCTTCGCTACGGCGGCGAATTGGTCGACCTCCCCACACGGCGCCGCGCCCAGCGCCGCCGACGGCTGGTTGTGATCTGCGATGTCAGTGGGTCCATGGAGCGATACTCGCGCATGCTGCTGCACTTCTTGTATTGCATGACGGGCACCCTCCTCCCGGTTGAGGTATTTCTCTTTGCGACACGTCTCACGCGGGTCACCCGGTATCTCGCCGTGGGCGATGCCCATGACCGGGGACGAACGACCGTGCCCACCGTTGCCCAACGAGTCCCCGACTTCGGGGGCGGCACTCGGATCGGTGATGTGTTGCGCGAACTGAATATCCGGTGGGCCCGTCGAGTGCTGGGACACGGGTCGATCGTGCTCTTGATTTCCGACGGCTGGGACCGGGGCGACCCGACGGGGCTGGCGGCCGAGATGGCCCGTCTACATCGGATGAGCTACCGTCTCGTCTGGCTCAACCCGCTTCTTGGGTCGCCTGACTACCGCCCGCTGACTCGTGGTATGCAGGCCGCGCTCCCGCATATCGACGACTTCCTGCCGGTTCACAACCTCGACAGCCTTAGCCAGCTAGCGGACCACTTGACCACCCTAGTAGCAGGTGCAAGTCCCGCTCCATTTCGGCGTCGCTGAATCCGGCCGAACCGCGTTGTTCACAGATCACAGACCGCCCGTATCCTCCCTCTTGTCGCTTGTTCAGGTGCCCCCAGGGACGGTCTCGGTGCCAAGGCGGGACTTGCACCGCCGGCTGCTAGCGGACGGTCGCGGTGGCCGCCTAACCTGACGCGTCGTTTGTCAGTCTTGTATCCTTCGAGCATATGGAGCTCTCCTCCACCTACACCTTCAACGCGCCCCGGGAGCACGTCTGGGCGATGCTCATAGACCCTCACATCGTCGCGGGGTGTCTGCCTGGCTGCGACTCGATGGAGCCGGTAGGCGAAGATACGTATCGAGCGGTCTTGACCGTGGGCATCGCGGCCGTCAGCGGGCAATATGAAGGCACGGTGCAAATCGCCGACCAGCAGCCGCCAGAGCGCTATCGCATGGTGGTCAATGGCAAGGGCCGTGCCGGTTTTGTCAAAGGCGAAGCCACTGTATCGCTGGACGCGTCCACGGACGACAGCACGCAGACCGTCGTCACGGTGAGTGGCCGGGGTCAAGTCGGCGGGATGATCGCGCGGGTCGGGCAACGGCTGTTGGGTTCGGTCTCAAAAACGATGATGGATCGGTTCTTTGATTGTCTCGCTCAGAAGGTAGGTGCGTCATGAGCGTTCCCTCCTGGCTCAAACGTCTACTCCAAACGCTGATTAGCCTCGTCGCGCTCGCCGCCCTGACGCTCGGCGTCCTGGTCTACGCCTTTGGGATGCACGTGGAGTTTGCTGGTAGCGGTATGCGACCAATGTTCTCGTTTGACAACCCAGACGAGCATTTCGCAGACCTGGAGGCGAACCGAAGTCAGCACTATTCGCGGCACTTGCCACCGGGTCCTCTCGCCGGAGACACCGACGAACCATCACGGCCCTACTGGACCGATTTCCGCGGTCCCGCCCGCGACGGTCGTTACAACCAGACACGAGTGACCACCGAGTGGCCGGTCGAAGGACTCACGCCAAAATGGCGACAACCCATCGGAGGAGGCTATGCGTCGTTCGTCGTCGCCGACAAACGCGCCTTCACCATCGAGCAACGGCGGAGCCAAGAGGTCGTGGCGGCCTATGAGCTGGAAACGGGTCGCGAGCTATGGACGCACGCGTGGGACGCGTATTTTGACGAAGCGATGGGGGGAGCCGGGCCCCGCGCTACCCCCACGTGGAACCGCGGACGGCTCTACGCGCTGGGTGCGACAGGACGCCTGTGGTCGCTCGACGCCAAGACCGGAGACGTCCTCTGGGAACGCAATATCCTGGCCGACAGCCAGGCGACGAATCTCGACTGGGCCATGTCGGGCGCGCCCCTTGTCGTCGATAACCTCGTGGTCCTGCAGCCGGGCGGAACCGATGGGTGGTCCGTTGTCGCATATCACCGAGAAACCGGCGACGTCGTTTGGCACGCGCTCGACGACGTGCAGTCATACACCTCTCCCATGCTCATGACCCTGGCCGGAGAACGTCAGCTTGTGGTCGTGACGGCCGAACGCGTGGTCGGTCTGACGCTGGAGGGGCACCTGTTGTGGGAGTATCCATGGAAGATTTCCATCGTGCCAAATATCGCACAACCGGTACGAGTCGGAGCCGACCGTCTGTTCTTGTCAGCGTCCTATGGACGAGGCGCCGCGGTCATTGAGCTCACGAGTCCTCAGCCTCCGTTCACGGTGGAGACCGTGTGGGAGAACACGCGGATGAAGAACAAGTTCGGGAGCTCCGTATTGCATGACGGCTATCTCTACGGGCTCGACGAGTCGATTCTCGCGTGTATCGATCCGCGAACCGGCGAGCAGATGTGGAAGGGTGGGCGCTATGGGTATGGCCAACTGCTCTTGGCGGGAGACCACCTCATCGTGCTGACCGAGCGTGGGGAATTGGCGCTGGTACGGGCGACGCCCGAGGGGCACGATGAGATCGCACGGTCACCGGGAATCGAGGGCAAGACCTGGAATATACCAGCGCTCGCGGACGGGTATCTCCTCATCCGGAACGCGCGAGAAATGGCTGCATTCGATCTCAGCATGCGGTAACCGCCGCTTCTCGCGACGCCCCGGCGCTCTCTAGCTTTGGGGCATACGAAGTAAACGCCTGGACTAGGCCTGTTTGCGCTTCCGCACGACAGCGCGCGGAGCCCGCTCTTTTTCACTTTGGCGGGTTTCTTCTTTGATTCGCTGACCGCATCCAGGCTCTTTCTGAGCGCTTCCATCAGGTCAACGACCTTGGCCGGTGCCTATAGCGCGCGAGCGACCGCGTTCGCCGGCGTATCGACTCCCCTGACGTGGACCGAAGTGCGCGAAGGCGTCGCGTCTGGCCTCGCGCCGCAGGATTTCACGATCCGATCGGTCCGCGCACGTCTGGAACGGGTCGGTGACCTCTGGGCCTTACTGCGAACGACGCGGCCGGCGGATCTCACGGCGGCGTTGGACGGATATGTCTAGCGGACCCTCGGACCGGGCTCCGGCGACCGTGCTAGGATCAAAACTGGGTTCGGGGTGATTCACCCAGCCAATGCGCGCCTGTAGCTCAGTTGGATAGAGCGCCGGGCTTCGAACCCGTAGGTCGGGGGTTCGAGTCCCTCCGGGCGCGCCACCTTCATCCACACTGCACACCTGCCATAGAGGAATTGATAGAAGCTATGCGACGCGGAGGAGTGTGCCTCTACACTGCCCGATGTCATGCGGCGCTTCAGGAATTCGGGTGGGCATGAGCCCCCGCCTCATAGGGATAAAGGTCAAGGCCTCCAAGGTGGAAGTAGATGGCCTTGCGAAACCGCTCGCGGCTGCGAAAGCCCGCGGCACGATTGTGGTGATGGACCGCGGCTACGTCAGCCGGGGGTGTCGTTTCTCCAGCCGAGGCTGACCCTCTTGTTTCGCGCCACAACGGACTCTGAACCAGGTCGCTCCTTGGCTAATTTGGACAGCAGCGATCTGCAACCTGGTCAGCGGGCTTGTTGACGTTTGTCGCCAAATCCGCATCGTCCGTATAGACTTACTGCCCCAGATAGAACTCCTTTACTAGACGCGCACAGCACGAATTTGCCGTTTGTTGTTTTTTCTCTGTGATTTTCAAATTTGGCATGTGTGGTTGTCCGTTTCCTGATAGTTGGAAGGCGATCAGGAGTGAGTGAAGCTAGCCTTCCATCGAATCGACCGGGTCAACGATGTAGTCCCCGACGGGAGATACATGGTGAACGTGTGCTCAGCGTTGTCAAGGCCCGTCGGGCTGCCCCAAGATGTTGGGGGCGACTCTTGATCAGAAATCCGCTGCCCTAAGTGGCCGTCGACACAACGCGCCGCAGAATACCGCACCCCCGCTAACCTCGGCGCCCCTTCCGCTCGTGGCCGTGCTAGGATCGCGCTCGTGGGACGCAAAACGCCGAAAAGTTTGTCAGATTCGCTTGTCAGTCTGCGCAAAGAAAATATAACGGCCATAAGTTGTTGATTGTAAACGTGCGCCCGTAGCTCAGCTGGATAGAGCGTCGGCCTCCGGAGCCGAAGGCCACAGGTTCGAATCCTGTCGGGCGCGCCACTCCCTGCTCTAGCCATCCTCACTCTTTGTCGCCAGATGTTCGACTCCAGCGCCAGCGGTTGACGGAAACCCTCTTGCTGCGGACGCCAGCGGCATCGCTCTGACACGTGTCTCACTGATGGTCCCGACTCACGCGCGATGGCAGGGTCGCCACCCGAGCATTCGTAGGAACTTCCAGCCGTCAACCCGCTGCTTTCCGGACGGCGCTTCCGACGGCTTTGGGCGAGCCGCGGTATGGGTTTGCGCTGCACAGCGGTAGGCACCAGGAGTGGCACGTGGCCGAGTCTGTGAATAACTGCTACGATACCGGTCCGCGGGCACCTCGGTGCCTACATATCACCCTATGCGGGCCGCTAGCTCAACTGGCAGAGCAGCAGACTCTTAATCTGCGGGTTTGGGGTTCGAGTCCCCGGCGGCTCACCATTTTTCTCGACCACAACGGTGATGTCGGCCGTGGATTCCGCAGCTATCCCGATACACCTGTACCGCGCCGATGCTCGGTTGCGCGCTCAAAGCCTCTAGACGGAACGATGTCTACTTTTCGCCGTGTGAAGAACATATACACCGTCCTGCCGGTCATCCACGTGGAGTCGCAGACGCAGGCCCTTCGCAACGCGCTCGTTGCCAGAGATTGCGGATGCGACGGCGTCTTTGTGATGCATCATGGCCGACCTTCAGGAAGGCTCCTGAAGATTTCGCGGCGGTGCGCGCCGCGCATCCTGACTAGGGGCTTGGTGTGAACTGCCTGGATCTGCGGCCCTCGGACACGTTTGGTGCCGTGCCGGCAGAGGTCCGGAGGATCTGGATCAACAATGCCGGCGTGGATGAACGGACTCGGGAGCAGTACCCGCGCGGCTCGCTACCAGGCGTTGATGACCTGCCGGAGGGTGCTCCCACCAAGCGGCGGGATGGGTCGGGCAAACGCTCGACTCTTTGTCCGCAGTTTTTCGCCTTCGGAATCGGCGGTGCATGTTCCCGCCGCCAGGAGGTGGAGTGCTTCATTGAGGCGGGCTTCCTTCGGATTTCCGAGGGAATGACCCAAGCCGTCACGCATGGGACAATCGGGCTCGAGCCCGTCGTAGTATTCGCCCTCCCCGAGAGCATTCACGGTATCAAACGAGACGGGCAAGAGAACCTTGTCGCAGAAGTCGAACGGAATCTGCCCCACCGGCTTTCCAAAGGTCCTGCGACCGACAAGGGAGACGTCGACAAACGGTCGGAGACCGTTGATGATGAGCTCGCTGGCTGACGCGGTGGCCCGACTCCCGATGATGACGACGCGTGGGGCGTCAATCGATTCGACGGGGTTTGTGAACGGCACATTCTGATTGAAGACGGTGAGCATCGAATTGAATCGATACTGGAGGAACGTCTGGCTGGCGGTCTGCGTCCCTCCGATAAGACTTGCCAGATGGGTTGCGACACTGACCAACCCGCCACCGTTGTAGCGGAGGTCTAGGACGATGTCGCGCACGCCCTGCTTCCGGAACTTCGCAAAAGCGATATCCAGGGCCTGGAAAGAAGGCCGCACAAAGTTACGAAAGTGGAGATACCCCACGGGGGGGCTGCCGTCCACGTCGAGGATGGCCGTATGCGACACGGGAGGGATGGTCACGGGCCCTTTCTCGACGAGGGCCGAATGCTCGTCTCCCCGCACGGTCCGCCATTCCAGCGTCACTTGATAACCGACCGTGGACGGACCCAGTTCTTCGCCCACCTCGCCGGATTCGAGCAAATCCGACACCAGACGTTGGTTAAAAGAAAGCAGGTAGTCGCCTCGGCGAAGGCCAGCCTCAGCCGCGGGACTCTCTGGGAACACCTGGGTCACCCTGAGGTCTGAGCCTATCTGAAGCATCCCAAAGCCGATTCCAACGAACCGACTCTCGTCAAAGAACGCGTCGTTTTCGACTTTTGACGTGATGTGGCTGAAGGTCTCGTCGAGTGGACGAAAGCGCACGGCCTCAAGATAACGCTCTGGCGATGAATAGCTCGCCGGATCACTGGTCGGAATCTCTTGATACCAAAGATAGACCTTGCGCATCACGTTCGCGACAAATGTGTTTTGGCCAGCGACCGAGCACTCCTGTGGCATTGTTTGCGCAAGCGCGACGCCTGTCGCCTGGGTCACCACAGAGACGAGAACGACTCCCAATACACGATGTGTCATAGCAAAGCCTCGACGCCCCCTCTCGGACTCCGGTAACTTTTCGTCGACATCCGCTCGGTAGTACCTGCACGCCGGAGCGGGCCTCGGTCCGTCGTTGTGGGCGGTGTCCGCACGGCCTCTGCGTATCGCGCAGAAGCGCACCTGATCGTCTATTCAGGGCGCGTGTTCAGATCGACCGAATTCTTCCCACAATAGGAATTTTTGCGGCGCGAGTACAAGTGCCGGGCAAATTCTGTGCAAGAAACTCTTCTCGGGGCGAAGCGACCTCTGAACGAGAGAAGCAACTCGGACTGCCATGAACGCCACCGGAGAACGTCGAAGGCACCGGGGTACCTCTGGCGACGCCGGGAGCCCCTTTATGTGCGATAGTCGAGAATCCCCGATCAGCTCGGCCGACGAAAGGCCTTGGCGGGGTCGATCCGGCGCGACCGTCGACGATGCCCACGGTTGAATCCGAGGCATTGGATGAACCGGGGGCGGAGAGGAATTCGCCGGAGCTCACGCTTTGCGAGGACGGCGACCCTTGGCTCGTTTTGCCTTCACCGGCGCCGCCGCAGTGGTCGACATGAGCACGACCATCGACGTGACGAATCGACGTACTCCGTGTTCATCGAAGTCGATGACAGTGTGATATTCGTCACTTTCCAACACGGTTCCGCACCCGTACTGAGCCTGCGATACGCGGGTCTCTGGGATATATCTGGACATGTCTAACCGGAACCCTTTCTCAGCGCATGCTCCGAATACACGTGTCTCCGCGTTCGACAGCCGGGGTAACCTTCGCGACTATCGCAGAAACTTCGGATGTGTGCACTGGCGGAAAGCACAGCGGTGGCGTATAGCCCTCACGCCGATAGCGTCTGTGCTTTTGGTCTACGGCGCTCGCGTGCGCTTCGCGAGAGACGACTGGAGTCGTGAGAGTCATCGTTGGAGCTTCTCTTCTGTCCATTGCGACAAGCTCCAACACTTCGCTGGGTGAGCGCGAATAGGAATAGGAGCCAGGCGAGCTTAAGGTAATAAATTTGACTTTCTTAGCATCGATTATACCACTCGATTACTAGGAACGATTCCCCTACTAGTCGCCCTATGGGAAGATTTATTAAGTAATTACAGAACTTTCGTGACCTGCATGCCCTCGTCGCACGGTGCCGACGGGACGTCGCGGCAGGGTTGATGGGAAACCGTTGTCTAAGGCAGTCGCCTGCGCATCGCGTCGCTCCAGCCTGCGAGCGTTGACGCAATCAAGCTACGTGCTGCGCGTCGTTGCGTGGGGTGGTGGTTGACGAAGTAGCAAAAGATGACGGGTGTCTCTTCGCCAGCGTCGAGAAATCCCGCCAACGCGACAGTGTGACGTAGGGTCCCGGTCTTGGCGGCTACCGGGGGCACTGCGGGCCACGCGGCAAGCGTCCCCTGACCCGGCCCTGCCAGCGCCCGGACGAGCGTATCGCCCCAGCTTTGGGTGCGCACATACGCCAGGACCCGCACGATCGTGGCCGGCGTCACAAGATTCGACGAAGACAGACCGGAACCGTCTTGGAGCCATACCCTTGCCGGGCTTTCTGCCAGCGTGTCTGGCGTGAGACCACTCACGAAGTCCGAGATAACGGAGACACCGTCTTCAAACCGACCACTGCCGTCTACCTCCCGCGCCAACGCCAAGGTCAACATATCGGCATACCAGTTGTGGCTATGAGTCAGAATCCGCTCGAGGATCTCTTCCAGCGGGCGTGACTGGACCTCAGCAACGGCGATCATTCGACGCGTTCCCGCGTAGGGCCACGGCTGTGGACGGACCACACCCTCTACTATGACACCCGCGCCCGCGAGCGCCGACAGCAGGTGGCCCGCGGCCCGACGCTCGGGCACGGGATCGCTCACCGACACGACAAACGGCGCCTCGCTGATTGGATACTCTCCCCGGAGCAACAGCGAATCGGTGCCCCACACCGGTATGAAGTCGAGCGTCCCGGCGCCGTGATGCGCGCGACCAACCGTCATCGTGTGATTGATAACGTCCATATCGTGCGGAGCCCTGACGGTGGCCGGCTGGCCTGCCACGGCCCCAGGAGCCACTCGAATCGTGACCGTTGCCTCATCGACCGCGAGGGCGGCGGTTGGCGTCCCATACCGATAAGACAAGTCGCCGTAGGAACGGTCCGTGGGGTGACGACGGCCAGGGAACGCGCTGGTGTCGACCACGAGGTCGCCCCGAACGCGAGTCAGACCAGCGGTCCGAGCTTGCCGCGCCAGCGCCGCGAGAGGTTCATAGGTCGACGCGCCCCCGGGCGTCTGACTCCAGGTGGGATCGCCACCCGGTAGGACCACGAGGTCGCCATCTAGGACACCGTCGGTCACGACACTCGCTGACATGAGACGCGTTGACCAGCGATACCCGGGGCCCAAGTGTTCCAGCGCGGCCGCTACGGTGACGACCTTCAGGACGGACGCCGGAACAAACAAGCGGTCTGCATTTTGACTGGCAATCTCTTCGTGGTCACCGTTTTCCAACACACGTATGGCGAGATAGCCGCGGTAGGCGCCGTCGTGGGGCGACCGCGTCTGCGCGATAAGAAGCGAATGCCCCCCCACTGGCACGAGCACCGGCCCGACCCACAGGATGAACACGACGAAACACAGCCGTTTCACAACACGGGTATCGCACACAACCTGCATCCTTTCTCGACTCACGACGTGGCGATTGAGACACGCCCGCCGCGGTCAAACGAGACGCGTTCGAGCTTCTTTCAACATCTGGATCAACGCGGCGCGTGCCTCATCGTTCGTGCGTACCTCGGCCGGAAAGGCCAAGCGGACTGGGCGTGGTCCTTCGTCGGTGACTGCAGACATTTCAAAGCCATAGCGGTCGATGGCCGTCATCTGCGCCGCAGATATGTCCTTCGCTCGCGAAAACGCCTGGCAGTAGAGGACCATGGCATCGGCGTGGTCCTCGTTCATGTGGGTCACGATGGCATCTGCTGCCGTCGCGAGAGGGTCAGCCTCGGCGGCATGCCAATCGGCGGACTCTACCCATGACATCCGCCCATAGCCGCCGATATAACGAATCGATTCGACGGAGAGCTTCCAGAACGCAAAGTCACGGAAGTCTGCGTAATAGGCCGCGTTCGGGTGGGTCTGGAGAAAAGCGGCCCGGGAGCGTCCCTCATCCCCCTCAACCTTCGCCGAGGTCCCGATCAATGTGACACGCCCGTTGGCCAGGGGATCGGGAGAGCCGGTTTCAACCACCACGAGCGATGCTCGCGCGTCGCGCATCATATTTCTCGTGTGTTCGGCGAGGGTGCTCACCAGAAAGACGGGATTGCCCGCGTCAAATGCCACCGTCACAAAGGAACCATAGGGATACCCCTCCGGTTCGGCAGCAATTGTGCTGAGAGTACCCACGGTCACCTGTCCTGCCAAGGTGCGGGCACGCTCAGCGTGGGTCGGGGTGGGAACATCAAGGTCATACAGGGGCGGCGGGGCGTCACCGGACGGCCGCGCGTGGGCATCATTTGCATCACTCGTCACGCCCCCAAGCTTAGCGTGACCCGCCGCGCATCGACAGATGCCCGCGAGCCGCTTGCGCCCAATCGACAGGCGGCCTACGATCCTCCTGGGAGGCATACCAATGCTGACGTTTCGGCGTTCGTTCGTCCTGATCACGGGCCTGGGGCTCATACTCTGTCGCTCGGTGTTGCCCGCGGCTGCGGCATCGCAGGAGCCGGAGCCAGCCCTCGAATACAACCGCGACATCCGCCCGATGCTGGTCCATACCTGCTTCGGGTGTCACGGACAAAACGATGCGTCGAGACAGGCCGATCTTCGACTGGACACACCTGACTTTCTGGAGTCGCACGTCGTCTCCGGCGACGCCTCGGCCAGCCTCCTGTTTGACCGATTGGTGACCGGTGACGACGTCATGCGAATGCCGCCGGTATCCACCCGGCAATCGCTCAGCGCCGAGCAAATCGCTACCGTTCGACGGTGGATAGAAGACGGCGCAGCGTGGGGCGACGAGCCCGCCGAGAGCAGCACCGACGTCGCGACTCGCGTGGTCGACTTTGAACGCGAGGTCCGACCACTTCTTTCCCAGAACTGTTTCAGCTGTCATGGTCCGGACGAACAGGCCCGACAACGCGGTTTGCGTCTAGACACTCAGGACGGTGCACTCGCTGACCGCGACCATTTCGGTGGTCCGGTGCTCGTGCCAGGCCGCGCCGAGGACAGTCTGCTCTTCCAGCGCATCGTGGCGGAGGACAACCGTGTCCGGATGCCGCGGGGTGACGACCGGCTGACCGAGGACGAAGTAGAAACAATTCGCCTTTGGATCGACCAGGGCGCTGAGTGGGTCTCACACTGGGCTTTTATTCCCCCCGAACGTCAGGCTGTGCCCGTTGTCGCAGACACCGAATGGACCCGCAATCCTATCGATAACTTTGTCCTGGCGCAGCTCGAGCGCGAAGGCCTGGTCCCGGCCCCAGAGACCGACCGCGCGACGCTCTTGCGTCGAGTCACATTGGACCTCACCGGACTGCCCCCGAGCCCCGCAGACGTTGCCAGCTTCCTGAACGACGACGCACCGGATGCCTATGAGAAAGCGGTCGACGGCCTACTCGGATCCCAGCGCTACGGCGAGCGTATGGCCGTCGAGTGGCTGGACGCATCACGCTACGCAGACACGAACGGGTATCAAACAGACGGCGAGCGGTCGATGTGGCGTTGGCGCGACTGGGTCATCAACGCCTACAACGACAACATGCCGTTTGACCAGTTCACGATCGAGCAACTGGCGGGCGACATGCTCCCCAACCCCACGCTCGACCAACGCATCGCCACGGCCTTCAATCGGAACCACAGTCAAAATGGCGAAGGCGGCATCGTGGTTGAAGAGTTCCTCAATGCCTACGCGGTCGACCGCGTCGAAACGACATCCACCGTGTGGATGGGCCTCACCTTGGGGTGCGCCCGGTGCCACGACCACAAGTTCGACCCGCTGACACAAAAAGAGTTCTACGAAGTGTTGGCCAACTTCAACAACATTCCTGAGCGGGGTAAGGCATTCAAATATGTGAACTCTCCTCCGCTCATCACCGCCCCCACGGCCGATCAACAAGCCGAGCTCGACGAGCTCGACACCCGGCTGACAGAAGCGCGACAGGCCTTTGCCGATCTGTCGGACCGGACGATCCGGGAACAGGTGGCCTGGGAACAATCCCTGGGTGCGTCGTCCCGAATCGATTGGGCCCTACGTGACAACTTGCTCGCGAGGTTTCGGCTGGATGGTGATCTCGCCGGGGAACATGTCGGTGACGCCGTGCGGAGCTCGCTCGAAGATGGCGTCCCGCAGTTTGTCGACGGGCGCGTCGGCGCGGCGGCCAGTTTTGATGGCCAGCGATTCATCAACGGCGGCACAAGCCCGAATCTCGGGTATGACGACCCGTTTACCTTGAGCGCTTGGATATATCCCCGGGCCAAGGACGGGGTCATTGTGTCCAGGGCGCGAGGCGGCGACCAGGGCGAAGTTGGCTGGGGCCTCTACCTCGAGGACGGCAAGGTGCGGCTCAGCCTGTCGACCCGCACCCTCGATGACGGCGTCGCCGCGGAGACGACCGACGACATCCGCCTCAATGTGTGGCAACACGTCGTCGCGACGTATGACGGGTCGAAAGCCCCAGGAGGAATGCGCGTCTACCTCGACGGCGAATCGCAAACATTGGTGCCCCTGCTCGACCTCGTCGGTAACCGGCTACCCCAGCGCGAACCGTTGCGGATCGGCGCCAGCGGCTCCGACAAGCCACGGTTCGACGGGCACATAGACGACGTGCGGGTCTATGGCGCAGTGCTCACCGCGGCGCAGGCGGCCGTCGTGGCAACGCCAGAATCAATCAGCGAGATCGCCACGTCGGCACCCGAACAGAGAACGACCGCGCAGGCCGACAAGCTGAGAATGTGCTTCCTCGACCAGTATGCGTTGCCCGACATTCTGGAGGCATGGCGGGCGGTGAACACCCTCGAGGACGAGCGAGACGCATTGTGGGACAGCTTCCCGACCGTCATGGTGATGGAAGAGATGGCGGAGCGGCGCGAGACATTCCGGTTGCTACGGGGCGCGTATGACAACCCCGGTGAACCCGTCACCCCCAACGTGCCTGCGATATTGCCGCCCCTTCCGGTCAACGAGGAGAAAAACCGCCTCACGCTGGCCCGCTGGCTCGTGGACCCGAACCACCCGCTGACGGCCCGGGTTACGGTCAACCGCTTTTGGCAGATGTATTTCGGCACGGGCATCGTCAAGACTGCCGAAAACTTCGGTACCCAGGGTGAGTATCCGAGCCATCCTGAGCTGCTAGATTGGCTTGCCACGTCGTTCATCGATTCGGGCTGGGACGTCAAGTCCATTCAACGCGCGATTGTGACGAGTGCCACCTATCGGCAGGCATCCCAGGTCACCCCCGGCGTGTATGAGGCCGACCCCGAAAACCGCCGCTTGGCCCGTGGACCACGGCTGCGTCTGCCCGCCCAGACGATCAGAGATCAAGCGCTTGCCGTCTCCGGTCTCTTGGTCGAGAAAATTGGCGGCCCGTCAGTCAAGCCGTATCAACCAGAGGGGCTATGGGCCGACATGGTCGAAGGCGGTTATGGCGACTACGAGGAGTCAAAAGGCGACGGTTTGTGGCGACGTAGTCTGTATACGTTCTGGAAGCGAACGCTGGGTCCGCCGACGATGATGACCTTCGACTCATCTACTCGCGAGACCTGTATCGTACGCACCGGCCGCACCAACACGCCGCTACAGGCGTTGAATCTGATGAACGACGTCACGTATGTGGAGGCGGCCCGCCGAGTCGCGGAGCGGATGATGACTGAGGGCGGCGAGACGCCCGAGGAGCGCGTGGCGTATGCGTATCAGCTGGCGACGGCTCGCCGAGTCGGCACCGAAGCCCAGGCCGTCTTGGTGGATGGTTTTCACCATCATTTGGACCGATATCAATCGGACCGTATGGCGGCGCTCAGCCTCGTGAGCTTGGGTGAATACCCACGAGACGAAACCCTTGATGTGGCCGAACTGGCCTCATACACCATGGTGGCCAACCTCATCCTCAATCTCGACGGCACCATCACAAAGGAATAGCGCTATGGATTCTCGTCTCGAACAACACTTCACACGTCGACGGTTTCTCGAGCTGACCCGTAGCGGGATCGGTGCAGCGGCGCTAGCCACTTTGTTTGGCGAGGACATCCTCGCTCAGGGGCAAGCGGGGATAGACGGCCCGCTCCCGGGATTACCCCACTTCGCCCCCAAGGCCAAGCGGGTGATCTATCTGTTCCAATCAGGTGCGCCATCCCAACACGAACTGTGGGACTACAAGCCAAGACTCGAAGAACTACGCGGAACCGATCTGCCCCCGTCGGTGCGTGGGAACCAGCGGCTGACAACGATGACAGCGGCCCAGCAAAGCTTTCCCATCGTCCCGTCGATGTTCAAGTTTGCCCAGCACGGTGACTCGCGGGCCTGGGTCAGCGAGCTTATGCCCCATACTGCCAAGATCGCGGATGACCTGTGCTTCATCAAGTCAATGCACACCGAGGCGATCAACCACGACCCCGGTATCACGTTCTTTCAAACGGGCGCGCAGCTCGCGGGACGGCCCAGCATCGGAGCGTGGCTCTCGTATGGCCTGGGGTCGATGAACAACGACCTCCCCACCTTTGTGGCCATGGTCTCGATGGGGTCCGGTCAGGTCGGCCAGCCACTGTATGACCGGCTTTGGGGAAGCGGGTTCCTCCCGACAAAGTTTCAGGGCGTGAAGTTTCTCTCGACAGGCGACCCGGTGCTGTATCTATCCAATCCGTCCGGCGTCGACGACAGTACGAGACGTCGGTTTCTCGACGACCTGGAAAAACTCAACCGGCTCAAAGAAGAAGAATACGGCGACCCGGAAACGAGCACTCGGATCTCGCAATACGAAATGGCCTATCGGATGCAAAGCTCGGTCCCCGAGCTCACCGACCTGTCCGACGAACCGGACAGCGTCTTCGAGCTGTATGGCCCGGACTCACGAAGGGCTGGCTCATTCGCACGCAACTGCCTTCTGGCCCGGCGGCTCGCCGAGCGCGACGTGCGATTTATCCAACTTTTCCATCGTGGATGGGACCAGCACACCCGATTGCCGCGCGGAATCCAACGCCAAGCCAAGGATGTCGACCAGGCACAGGCGGCACTCGTGCAAGACCTGAAGCAACGCGGCATGCTCGACGATACTTTGGTCATCTGGGGCGGCGAGTTTGGCCGTAGCGTGTATTGCCAGGGCGTCTTCACCGAGGAAACCTACGGTCGGGATCATCACCCGCGGGCGTTTACGATCTGGATGGCGGGTGGTGGCGTCAAGCCAGGTATCACCTATGGGGAAACCGACGACTTCGGCTATAACATTGCTCGCGACCCGGTGCATATTCACGACCTGCACGCGACGATGTTGCACGTGCTGGGCATCGACCATTCGAAGCTGACCTTCCAATACCAGGGTCGAAACTTCCGTCTGACCGACGTCCACGGGCGGGTCGTGCGAGACGTATTGGCCTAAAAGGTCGACGTCGTCGTATCGACAAATTGACATTTGCGCTGTGTCAGCGCAAAGTGGACCAAACCAATGGGGGACGATGTATGAAACTGTGCACTGGAACTACGGTGATCGGTATATTCGCGCTTGGGACATTGCTGGCGCTTCCGCCGTCGACGGATGCTCAGACGACTGAAGAGGTGACGTTCACCAAGGATGTGGCGCCCATTCTTCAGGCATCGTGTCAGACGTGTCACCGGGATGGCGCTATCGCCCCGATGTCGCTGATGTCATACGACGAGGCACGACCGTGGGCGCGGGCCATCAAAGACAAGGTGGTCAGCCGCACCATGCCGCCGTGGTATATCGACAAGAATATTGGGGTCCAGGGTTTTCGATACGACCGCTCGCTGAGCGACGACCAGATTGCGACCATCGCCGCGTGGGTCGACGCGGGAGCACCGCGTGGCAATCCCGCCGACATGCCGCCGCCGCAGGAGTTCGCCGCCCGCGACATCTGGCATATCGGGGAACCCGACTGGATCATACCCATCCCAGAACCATTCGTCGTGCCCGCCGAGGGCGCCAACTGGTGGGGCGATTTCTTTGCCGACTCGGGGCTGACCGAAGACCGTTGGATCAAAGCGGTCGAAACGAAGCCCTCATCCGAGGGCTTCCCGGTGGTCCACCATGCCGTCACCCGGGTGCAGGAGTCGGCCGATTCCACCGAAGGCGACTTCCTCAACGAGTATGCGCAGGGGAAAAACGGCGATGCGTTCCCTCCCGGCACCGGGCGTCTGGTAAAAGCGGGGACCGTCATTCGTTTCAACATGCACTATGCGTCGATCGGTGAGGAGCGGGCCGACCGAACCTCCGTGGGCCTGCAGTTCTACCCACTGGGAGAAGAGCCCGAGCACGAGCTCTTCTCAAGAGGGCTGGCGCAGAATTACGACCTCGACATCCCGCCGGGCGAGGACAACGTGCGGCACGACAGCTACCATAAGTTTGAAAAGGCCGTTCGACTGACCGGATTCCAGCCACACCTCCACAACCGCGGCAAGCGGCAATGCATCGAAGCGATCTATCCAGATGCCACCACGGAGATGCTCAGCTGCGCGACCTGGGACTTCGGCTGGCACATCGTCTACAACTACCTTGAGGACGTGCAGCCGTTACTGCCGGCGGGGACGATGATGCACACGACCACCTGGCACGACAACTCCGCCGCCAACCGATGGAATCCGGACGCGCGAAACTGGGCTGGCTTTGGACAACGCTCGAGCGACGACATGAGCTTTACGTGGACAAGCTTCTACGAGCTTGAGGAAGATGAGTTTGCCGCCGCGGTCGCAGAACGCGAGGCGCTAGCAGACAACAACAACTAGCAGGAACGCCATCATGTCGAGCGGTTTACGTCTGTATATCCTGTGTAGCACGCTGGCAGTCGCGCTTCTGGTCCCGAACGATACGCATGGGCAGCTTCGCTTCGAACGAGGCCAGAGCGTGCAGCCGGTCTTTGAGGGGTGGGAGCGGAACTCCGATGGGACCTTCACCATGGTCTTCGGGTATTTGAACCGAAACTATGAGGAGAGGGCGGAGGTGCCCATCGGGCCCGCCAACTCGTTCGAGCCCGGTCCAGCCGACCGCGGACAGCCGACCCGTTTCTACCCCCGGCGTCAACAGTTCGTCTTCAGGGTGCAAGTTCCGGCCGATTGGGGCGAGAAAGACTTGGTCTGGACGGTGACTGCTCACGGCGGGACCAGTCAGGCGATCGCATCGCTCATGCCGAGTTGGGAGATCGATGACGGGGTGATCAAGGCCAACCGTGGCACGGGGGCTGATGGCTATCCGGCCGACAACCAGCATCCATCTATTTCGATCCAAGAGGGGACCGAGCTGACACTCACGCTCCCGGATGAATTAACGCTCACCGCTGTGGTGCGCGATGACGGCGTGCCAGGACCGCGGCCAAAGCGCCCCGAGCCAACCGACCCGGCCCAACTGGCCGCACGAGAGAAAAGACGTCAGCAGGCAAGCCCAATCAACCAGGCTGTCGTCAGTGCGCGCACGGCTCATGAAACCGGATTAGGCGTGACCTGGACACACTACCGCGGACCCGGGCTGGTCACGTTCGACCCCATGGCGGTTTCGATTGAGGGTGGTCACGGGGGCGAAGTTACGACCACCGTGAGCTTTACCGAGCGGGGCACCTACGTGCTTCGCGGCTACGCCGACGACTCGATCAAAACGACTCCGATTGACGTCACGGTCACGGTCGACTGACGCTCGGCCTATTGCACTCAATGCTTTGCCGCGTCCCTCGCAACAGAATGCGAGGGCCGCGGCTTTTTTTGCATCGCCGGGGCGGTGGCTGAGACCGGGCGCCCGGCGAAACGACCGCCTCTGCTCTCGTATAGCATTAGTTGGCACGGGCGAGGACCGACGCCTGCCGGTTTCCCGTGCCCTCTGTTTACGAGCCGTTGATGAAAGAGAGTAAAGATACTGCCCCTACCACGCTGCTCAATCCCGTGCGTCAGGAGCTTCTCGACCACGTTCGGTCGGCGCTCGGCGACCTATACGGCGCTCTGGCCGATGGATTGGTCGGCACCACCGACGAAGCCACGGTCCGGGCGTCCATCGACCATCTAGACGACCCGTTTCTGCTGGTGGTCGTCGGAGAGTTCAACGCCGGGAAGAGCGCTCTTGTCAACGCCCTTGCAGGAGAACGCATTCTCCAGGAAGGCGTCACCCCGACCACCAACGCCATCCAGATTCTTCGGCACGTCGACCACCCCGGGCACGCACCCGGAGACGGTGTCCGCACGGTCGTGGGCCGGGCTCCGATACTCCGCGACATTCACCTGGTTGATACCCCCGGGACCAACGCGATCGCCCGCGAGCACGAAGCAGTCACTGAGCGCTTTGTCCCCCGCGCCGACCTGATTCTCTTCACGACATCGGCCGACCGCCCGTTCACCGAGAGTGAGCGCGCGTTCATGGAACGCATCCGTGAATGGGGGAAAAAGATCGTCGTAGTGGTCAACAAGTTAGACATCGTGGCATCACCCTCAGAGCTGACGGACGTCATCAGCTACGTGCGGACGAGCGCGCAGCACCTACTGGCGTTCACCCCGGAGGTGTTTGCGGTGTCGGCTCGACAGGCCTTTGAGTCCAAGACGGGTGACGACGCCGACCTCCTCGAGAAAAGCGGGTTACCGGCGCTCGAGCAATACGTGCTCACCACCCTCGATGACAATGAACGGTTTCGGCTCAAGCTGCTGACCCCCGTGGGAGTCGGCCTGCGATTTGTCAAGTCTGGTCTGGCGGCCATCGCCACCCGTCGCGAGGTCATTCAGGACGACGTGACGGTCGTCGACCACGTGCGCTCGATGCTGACCGGTTACGAACGAGAGCTCGAACGCGGGCTGGAGCTGAGACTGACGGAGATCGATAACGTGCTCCACGAAGTCGAGCGCAAAGGCAACAACTTTTTTGACGAGACGCTCCGGCTCGTCCGAATCGCAGACTTGTTGAATCGGAGCAAACTCAGGGCGGATTTCGAGCGAGAAGTCGTCGGTAGCCTTGCGCGTGACATCGAAAGCAAGGTCGAGGCGCTCATCGACTGGCTCATCGCGAGTGACCTTCAGCTGTGGCAGGGAATCCGAGAGCGGCTCGTAGAACGTCAGACGGCGCCGGCCGAACGGGTCGCCGGACGACTCGCGACCGGATTCGAATACAACCGGCAGCAACTTCTCGGCCGTCTCGGGAGCACCGTGCGAGAGACGTTGGACCGACACGATCACCGGGCCGAATCGGCGCGCTTGGCCGACTCCGTGCAATCAGCCGTCGCCGGCGCCGCATTGCTCGAAGTTGGGGCAGTAGGTCTGGGAACCGTGCTGACCATGCTGGCCAGTTCCACGGTCGTCGACATCACGGGCACCCTTGCCGCGGGGATGGCCGCGACGCTCGGGTTCCTGGTGATCCCGCGGCGTCGTCGGGGGGCCAAGGCGAATCTGCACGAGCGTCTGGCGACCCTGCGCGCCCACCTGGCTCGCGCCCTCACGGCGCAGTGCAAGGAAGAAGTTGCAACGTCCGTCAAACGCATCGAAGGTGTGTTGTCGCCCTACCTGCAATGGGTGGAGGGCGAGCGGACACGGATCGAGGAGCGAGCCGGTAGCCTCCGGACGGTCGACGAACGCCTGAAGGATATCCGTCGTCGGCTCGAAGGACCCAGCGGGGCGCAGTCAGAGTAACACCCTGCGGACTCGTCTACCCATCAGCGGAGGGTCCGCGGCGTTACCGACTGGCCGACGTGGCCATTGCTGTCAGCGTCATCGCTTCACTCGCTATTAATATTCGCCGCCACCGCTCGTGGTCATCGTCCGCTCGCATCTTCGAGTCGCGCTGTCCGCAACATACCGACCAAAGAGTGATTCCCTTCGTGGCAAGCGAATTCGTAGATGTCCTGATCTCTTCTCTGGAGAGACGTCTCAGCCGCCCACGTCCCCGCCCACGTGGTTGAGTCGCTAAACGTCAAGCTGTAAGTCAAGACCTCGGCGTCCGTGCGTGCAAACCGCTCGACGACACGCAGCCCATCGGCCGCCCCGCGAAAATAGCTATCTGACGAGAAATTGCTGGTCTCGACTACAAGTGTCTCGCCATCCCAGTGTCCGCGCGAATCGCCGTTCCATTGCCGGATGTCCTCTGACAGCGCCGGACGGCCGTCCAGTGGGATGATTCGGGCGTCGTGAAACGCCTCGCTCATGATGACGACGTGGTCGCGACTTTGAAAGATTTGGTAGTAGGTGTAAGGGCCGGCTCCGAAGTTGCCGCCGAGCCGCGGGACACCGGTCGTGATACACCGATGGATACTACTAAAATCCTCCGGTCCGGTCTTTTCTCTCCAGCCCCGGTCCACCGCACCCCGACGTTGCTCAGCACCGGGGCTCAAGTCGGGAATACGGCCATCGGTCGGCTCCACGACAAGCGAGGTTCGATCGACGAAATGTAAATCGACCATGCCGATGGAACTACTCGTCGACGCAGCCTCGTAAGTCTCGATATCGGCGAGCGCTGCGGTAAACGCAGATTCGGGGATCGCAAACGCGCTGCGGCCGTTTTCAAAGATGCGCTCGGCTCGCTCTCTCAGGCCGGCGAGCTCTTCCTCAGTGAGGCGGGCACGTCCGGCGAGAGCCGGGGGGCGCTCGACCGGCGTCGCGACGTTGTTGAGCCACACGCCTTGCAGATCGGGATGACCATCGACCGTGTGGGTCGGCTCCCAGGACGCGTCTTGGCCCTGGGCCGCAACGACGCTCGAGCACCCGACAAGGATGGTGACAACGACAATAAATGTGAGCCCTCTGTCCAACATGCTCGTATGATTGCGCACGCGGCGTCGCGACGCAACCACCGTCGCGCAACCACCCGGCCGTCGACCTTCCCGTCGACCGGAGTTCGAGCCGGAAACATGGCGGCCCTTGCGAATCACAGCGTCCGGCGGCCCGGCCCGCGGACTGACTTGTAGCGACGCTGGAACCTGGCGCACTAGTGGCGACCTAGGCGAGCGACGATATCGTATTCTTGCTTGGTCACGGGCTGGACCGATAGCCGGACCCCCTTCTTGACAACCATCATCTCGCCAAGCGCAGCGGTCGTCTTGAGCGTGGCGAGCGACACAGTGTCGGAAAATCGCTCGACAAAGCCGACGTCGACCATGACCCATACCGGAGCGTCCTTGGTACTCCGGGCATCGAAATACTTGTGACCCTTTTTCCAGGCATACTCGTCGGGATACCACGTGCGCACGACCTCCGCCAATCCCGTGACGCCCGACGGGTCCGCATTCGAAGCGTAGAACAGCACACGATGGCCGACCTGCATCTCGTCCCGCATGAAATTGCGCGCTTGGTAGTTGCGCACGCCCTCCCAACAGGTCTGCCCGTCACGTTCCAGGTCGCCGATTGAATAGGCGTCTGGTTCGCATTTCATCAGCCAATATCGTCGCGCCATGGGCTCATTGTCGCCCGGGTCGTATAATTCGGCCATCCTACCCACGCGATGGCTCGTATCGGTCACGAATCCGGTAACGTATGTGGGCGGCGCGGAGCCCTCGCCGCACGGCGCGAGAAGAGACGGTGCCGGCGGCATGCGACCGACGAGCAACACCGCAGCTCGAGATAGTGTTCGCCCGACGTATTCGGATCTATGACTGGGACCAGTACACATTTAGATCGTCTATCTCCCCTGTTCGTCGTCACGGCAATCCTTGGCGTGGGGTGTGGTGTCCCTGCCACCGAAGGGTCTCTACCCGCGGCGGTCAGCAACGGTGGAAGCGGAACTGCCGGCCAAGGCGTGGAGACCGACGCCGACGATGCTGTGCGTGGCGATACGCAGAACGCGGCACTCCGTCTCTCGTTTGTACGTCAGATGGAGGCCACACCTTTGGTAATGGATCTCATGTGGGACGACCCCGAAGTGACGTTCTCTGGGCCTGACGGGTCCGGCGGCACCACGTTCTGGCGGGTGACAATCGATGCCACCAGTATCGAGACCCAGCCCGACGGGTCGCCCCACCGAGGCAATATCTTCTCGTCGTGGTATCGCGACGGCGAGTTGGTGGACTACTTAACCAGCGGTCCGACTCTTCCGGAAGCGTTTGGCGACATGGGAATCTTGCAGCAATGTTACGCATTGTGGGACTCCATCGACGAAGCTTGGGGTTGGATCTAAACCCGAGAACTTCCTATGAGAGCCACGACCACCATCGGTCTGTTTCTGATCGCTAGCACTTGGATCCCGGCGACGCCGCTACTGGCGCAGCAGGCCACGCCGACCGACGCGGATGTCGTCGACACGCTGCCCCCCACGATTCCTCTGTTCCCTCTTCAGGACGTTATGTTGTTCCCAAACATTTCCCGTCCATTTCATATCTTTGAACCTCGGTATCGGGCCATGGTGTCGGACGCCCTCAACGGCGATCGCGTCATTGGGATGGTACTTGTCGAACCGGGTCACGACGACAACTTCGACGGCACACCGCCCATCTACGCGGTCGGATGTGCCGGGGTGATCGATGACGTTCAGATGTTTCCAGACGGTCGCTACAACATCGTGCTGAAGGGACTGACAAAGTTCCGCGTGTTGCGGGAAAACCTTGACCTGGCCTATCGCGTGGCGGAGGTCGAGGCCTTACCGGAAGTCATCGACGAAGATGAGCGGGCGGGGCTCCGTGCGCAACGAGCCGCCCTCTCGGCCGCGTTCGCCCGGCGCGTACCCGAGGCGGAACCACCGCCCCCGGAGCTCACCGACGAGGATTTTGTCAACGGTCTCGCGCAATTCCTGGTGCTCGACCCCTCGGACCGGCAGCATTTGCTGGAGCAAGACGGTCCGCTCGCTCGCTCGCTCGCGCTGCTCGAAGTAATGAGCCGCGACGACGCGAGATGACCGCCCCTCTCGGTATCGATGCCCGGCTCGCCCCGATTTGATCTGACGGCCGTTCGTTCCTACTACGACCGGCACACGCCATCATTTGTGACCTACGGACAAGGGGGCGGCGCGGGGGCGATCCATCGCGCGGTGTGGGGACCGGGCACGACCACCCGCGACCAGGCGTTCCATTTCGTCGAAGATCGAATCGCCGACGTGGCGCCAGGACTGCCCCCCGCACCTCTCCGCACGCGGCCGGCTCATGTTGTCGATCTGGGCTGCGGGGTGGGTGGGAGCCTGTGTTATCTCGCTGGTCAGCTCCCTATCCAGGGCACCGGTCTCACGTTGAGTCCGATCCAAGCCCGCCACGCGAAGACACGTATTCACGAGGCGGGACTAACCGACCGCCTTCGATGTCTGGAGGGCGACTTTTGCGATCCGCGGGCCGACATCCCTCCCGCTGACGTGGTCTTTGCCATCGAGTCCTTCGTGCACGGACCTGACCCAGCCCTTTTTTTCGCGGCCAGTCATCGTCTGCTGTGCCCAGGCGGTATCTTGATCATTTGCGACGACTTTGCCCGGGCCACCACGGATCCGGGCGCCGGCGTCGCCTTGCGGCGGTATCGGCAAGGCTGGCACATCAACACGCTTCTCCTACCCGAGCAGCTGCAAGAGGTCGCGGGCGATCACGGATTCACCCACGAACACACGACCGACCTGACGCCCCACCTTGAGTTGGACCGTCCGCGAGACCGTCTCATCGCCCTTCTGGTTGCACTGGTCGGTTGGATTCCGGCCGTGGCGTCTCGCCACGACGACCTGGTGGGAGGGAGCGCGCTCCAGACCTGCTTGAAACGCGGGTGGGTCGGATACGACCTGGCCGTCTTCCGCCGCAACCCCGACTAGCAACCCCAGCGAGAGCCGCCCCTCCGGTGGGGTATCCTGCGTGGATGAACTCGCTCGGCGCCGACCGTCTGCCGGGTCAATATCGAGATCTAGCCCAACTGGCCAAGAAGTAGGAAACCAACGCAACAAGAAACGACATGCAAGGAGAATCGATGAAGAGACGAGACCCGCGTAGCCACGGGACCCGTGCGGCCATAGCCCTCTCGAGTGTGGTGGGTGTACTGCTGGTTGCCCAGGGACCCCTGCTCGCCCAGGACACCGAGAGACCGATCGACCCCGCACGATTCAGCGATGCGATCGCCGCGTTTGAGGCGGAAGACCAGGCCGACCCGCCACCCCCGGGCGCAATCGTCGCCACCGGGAGCTCGAGCATTCGACGCTGGCAGTCGATCAAAGAAGACCTCGCCCCACTCACAGTCATCCCCCGCGGCTTTGGCGGAAGCACGATGGCGGATCTTCTTCACTATGTCGACCGCATTGTCATCCCCTACGAGCCTCGCGCGGTCGTCATTTACGAAGGAGACAATGACACCGGGTCGTTCTTTGTGGCTCCTCAAAAAGTCGTCGATCAATTCGGCATGATTGTCGAGAAGATCCACGCGGCTCTTCCAGAAACTCGGGTCTACGTTCTCTCGGTGAAGCCCAGCGTTCTGAGAGAGGCGTATTGGGAGAGCGCGGCCGAGGCAAACGAGCTGCTCCAAAAAATGGTCGCCGACAACGACCTCTTGACCTACATCGACGTCGCGACGCCATTCTTACAGCCAGACGGCGCGGTGATGACCGACATCTTTATCGAAGACGGTCTTCATCTCAACGAAAAGGGCACCAAGATCTGGGGGGAGACAATCAAAGCCGCGCTGTTGGCCGGAGGCGAGGCCACCCACGAACCCACGTCAAACTAGATGATAGGCCCGGATGGCCGCCAACCCTACAAGGTCATAGGTGTTGGCGGCGTCCGGCGCCGAGCGGGGAGTCCGTCAGCGGTCCCTGCGTCCGGTTCTACCGTCCGTCCACCGCGAGACGTTTATTGGGGCCGGAAAACAAGCACCAGACTCGCCCCCGCCGCGGCCATCAAGAGACCGAGATAAAAGATCGGCGAGGGGCTCTGCTGGGGCGGGTTATACAGCATCGCCACGAATACGCTGACCACCGGCGCCCCGGCGAACACCAACGGTGGCACGACGGTAGGACGGCCTCCATTGGCGAGCGCCAACACGATTCCCAATGCACCGAGCGCTCCGAGTATCCCCGCGCCCACTGTGAACGCTGTGCCACCAGCCGTAAAAACGTCCCAGGTCCCCGCGCGCGCGATCATCACCCCGGGCACCGCGATGGCCACCAAAAGATACGCGACGCCGACCATCAGGAACGCGTGCACACCGCTTCCGCCAAGCGCGACCTGTCCTTTGTGGAGGGTCGGGATATAGGTCCCCCAGCTCGCCACCGTGAGGAGTACGAAGGGCAGCCACTTGCTCATTCTGAGAGTCTCCTTCTGTTCTCTTTCGTACGGGTTCGAAGGTTGATAGTCTACAGTCCACCTAGACCGAACACCGAGCCGACCCGAAAACAGTGCGTGAAAGCGAGGACCCTGTGCCACGAGTAACCCTATCCGCCAGAATCTCCGGTGTGGCCCTTGCCTGTGTGGTGGCTGCCGTGATGATGGCAGCCCCCCCAGCAACCGCCCAGGAGAGCGCGGAAAACGTAGCCCCAGAGCTGCCGGACATTTTTAGCGATCCGATACCCATCTACACAAAGGCGCTGGGCACGTTCGCTCGCCCGATTTCATCGACCGACCCGAATGCTCAGGCGTATTTCGACCAGGGCTTTCAGATGATGTATGCGTTTGCAAAAATCGAAGCCGTGCGGTCATTTCGAGAGGCGTGGAAAAGCGACCCAACGTGCGCAATCTGTTACTGGGGTGAAGCCTGGGCGTGGGGGTCCTATCTCAACGGTCAGATCCGAGAGCAAGATGCGCCGCATGCCTACGCCGCGATCCAGAAGGCGGTCGACTTGGCGCCTCAGAGCGCGACACCGGCAGAACAATCCCTTGTTGAGGCAATGTCGGTTCGGTATGTCGAGAACTACGACCCCGAGCACCGTGTTGATCAAGACCAAGCCTACGCCGAAGCCATGAAGGTCGTCGCCGAACGATACCCGGATGATCTCGATGCGGTGACGCTGTATGGTGAGGCCCTCTTCTTGTTGGAGCCACGGCGAGGGACCCGTGACCTCAACGACCCTCGCGTGCAGCGTTTGCACGGAGTGCTCGAACAGGTCTTGAGCCGGGACATCACGCATCCGGGAGCTTGCCATCTCTACGTCCACGCGACGGAGTCGACGATCGAGCCAGGCAAAGCAGAGGCGTGCGCCGAATTCCTCGGCTCGTCAATCCCGGGAGCCAGCCACATCAACCACATGCCGTCTCACACCTGGAACGAGGTCGGCCGGTGGGCTGACGGCGTCCGCGCAAACATCAGAGCGTGGCACTCGGACCAGAAAGCTGAAATTGGTGAAGGCTTCGACATCTACCCGACCCACAACCTCCACATGTTGCTCTTTGCCGCGTCGATGGACGGACAAGGAGCCATCGCGATTCAGGCCGGCAAGGACTACACGACACTCACGAACGATGCGATCTACCACACGCTCACGCTCCTGCGTTTTGGTCGGTTCGAGGAAATCCTGACACTGGATCGCGACGACCGCTCGGAACGCAACGATATTGCCGCGGGTCTGTGGGATTTTGCGCAAGGCTACGCCCATCTCCGGACGGGGGAAGCGGATTTCGCCAAGGTGTATCTCGCGCGGGTGCGGTCGAGCGCCGCAACGTCGGAGGACGTGCTCCGATTTCACGATGCGGAGCACATCCTCGGCATCGTGGCGAACATTCTGGAAGGCGAGATTCATCGAGCGGCCGGAGAGACGGAGCAAGCCATGGCCGCCTTCGAACGGTCCGTGACGCTGGAAGACGAGCTCATGTATGACGAACCGGAGCCACTTCCGTTTGCCGCGCGACACTGGCTCGGGGCGATGTTGCTCGAAGAGGAGCGATACGAAGACGCCGAACGCGTGTATCGAGAAGAGCTCGAAGACCATCCACACAACGGCTGGTCTCTCCTCGGACTCAAAACGGCTCTCGACGCCCAAGGGCGATCGTCGGCGGACGTCGATACGGATTTTGAGAAGAGCTGGGCGCGCGCGGACCACTGGGTCCGTTCTTCACGGTACTAGGTCATACTCCCGCCGCGGCGCCCTGGCGGCCGGCGCAAGGCGGCCGCATATCGGCTATATACGAGTGACGCGCAACGCCGCAGGGAGGAGCGTCCCAGCTGGAGTGTGGCCAGCCTTTCTCTGCGACAGTGCGCCTAGTGTCCCGAGGCAGTGATTCGTTGCATCAGCCACGGGCGCGGCGCCCGGCTGGCCAGGCGCCGCACTCCGGGACTCATGCAAGATAGTACGGTTACAGGGGACTAGATGATCGAGCTCCAGGGCGTCTCCAAGCGATACGGTGGAGAGACGGTCGTCGACCAGCTATCGATCACCGTCGACACCGGCGAGCTCTTGGTCTTGCTCGGCGGCTCCGGCAGCGGGAAGACCACTACACTGAAGATGATCAACCGCCTGGTCGCACCGACCGCAGGGTCGGTGCGGGTAGACGGAGTCGATGTCTCGGGTATTCCCGAGCACGACCTTCGACGGCGCATCGGGTATGTGTTTCAGGAGGTAGGGCTATTTCCTCACATGACGGTGTCGGACAACGTCGGGATTACACCCAAGCTCCTCGGGTGGGAACCGGCTCGGGTCACGCGGCGCGTCGACGAGCTGCTGTCGATCATCGAGCTCGAACCATCGTCGGTGCGCGACCGCTGGCCACACGAGCTATCCGGTGGCCAGCGTCAACGGGTCGGCGTCGCCAGGGCACTCGCGGCCGGCCCTTCAATCCTTCTGCTGGACGAACCGTTTGGTGCGGTCGACCCGCCGACCCGACGGCGGCTTCAAGATTCACTCGTTCACATCCGACGTCATATGGACCTGACGGCGGTCTTTGTCACCCACGACATGGCCGAAGCGCTATTCCTCGGTGACCGCATCGCGGTGCTTCGCGACGGGCACCTTATTCAAATCGGCACGCCCCGCGAACTACTCGCCGACCCAGCCGACGACTATGTCACCGAGTTGGTAGGCACACCGCAACGCCAGGCCGACATGTTCGCGGCGCTACAAACCGACACCGAAACATGAGTGAGCAGCTCGCCCTCCTTCCGGACTATCTCACGGCGCATATCCAGCTGACGTTACTGGCATTGCTCTTTAGTACGACACTCAGTCTGCCGCTGGGTATCGCCATCACCCGCACCCCATGGCTCGAACAGGCCGTCCTCGCGCTGGCGGGAGTGATCCAAACCGTACCCAGCCTGGCGCTGCTCGCGGTCATGGTTCCCATGCTCGCGGGCCTCGATCTACCCAGTATCGGCTTTCTCCCGGCGATTATTGGTCTCACGCTGTATGGCATCCTCCCGATCCTACGGGGGACGGTCACAGGAATTGCCGGGGTGGACGCCGCCACCAAAGAAGCCGCCCGCGGGGTCGGCATGACCCCGTGGCAGCAGTTGTCACAGGTCGAAGTCCCTTTGGCCATGCCGGTCATCGTGGCCGGCATCCGAACGGCCACCGTCTGGCTCGTGGGCACGGCGACGCTCTCCACCCCTGTCGGCGCGACCAGTCTGGGCAACTACATTTTCAGCGGGCTCCAAACGAGAAACACGTCGGCTGTGCTCGTCGGGTGCGTGGCCGCGGCCGGACTGGCCTTGGTCTTGGACGCGCTGGTCCGAGTTGTCGAGAGCGGCGTTCGCACCCGTCGGCGGCCGCAGGTGGTCGTGGCCGCCGGCCTCATGGCGTTGCTCTATTTGTTTGTGGCGACAACCCTGGTCGCGCCAAGAATGAGCTCTGACGAGCGACCCATCGTGATCGGCGCCAAAACGTTTACCGAGCAGTACATCTTGAGTGCCATTCTGTCGGAATGGATTGAGCAAGAAACAGGGCGGTCCACCAGCGTGCTGCAATCGCTCGGCTCAACCGTGGCGTTTGATGCGCTCGGCGCCGACGAGATCGACCTGTATGTGGAATACACCGGCACGCTGTGGGCCACTGAGCTCGACCGCGGTAACGAGAATGCCACGCGATCCGACGTCTTGACCGAAGTCGAGCGATTCATCCGAGAACAACATGCGATGACGCTGGTAGCGCGACTCGGGTTCGAGAATGCGTATGCGTTGGCGGTTAGACGGGCAGACGCAGAGCGACTCGGCTTGACGCAGATCAGCGACCTTACCCGGCATGCGAGGACCTGGGTCGTGGGCGGCGACTATGAGTTCTTTGCCCGTCCGGAGTGGAAATCAATCCAGCGGACGTATGGCTTGGAATTTGCCGACCTCCGAACGATGGACTCCACGTTGATGTATCAGGCGGCAGCCCAGGGCAACGTCGACGTCATAAGCGCATTCTCCTCCGACGGACGCGTGAGTGCGTATGACTTGGTGGTACTCCAGGATGAGCTCGGTGCGATACCACCCTACGATGCGGTGGTCCTAGCCAGCCCGCGTCTGTCGACCGAGGAGCCCGACGTGATACGGGCCGTGGCTGCGCTCGAGAATCGAATCGCGGTCGACACCATGCGTCGCATGAACTTGGCGGTAGACGAAGAGGGCGAGGCCCCGGCAACGGTCGCCGCCCGTTTTGTCACGACCCTCCAAAGATGAGAAACCCATGTCACTACGCGCACTGCTTGGTCTCGCCCCTGTACCCGATACTGCCTCGGCACCCACGCCCGGCGACACGGCCACCATGCGCCGTATCGCCGCGGAGTTGGAGGCGTTAGAGCCGCGGCGCGCACGCTATGTGGCAGCGTTTGCCCTCATCTTGGGACGCGTGGCCCATGCCGACTCGACATTTAGCAACGCCGAGACCATCAAGATGGCGGAGATCATTCGCGACCTTGGTCACCTGACTGAGACACACGCCGCGCTCGCGGTCGACATCGCCAAGACCCAGGTGCGACAATTTGGCGGTACCGACAACTATTTGGTGACGCGCCGCTTCAGGGCAATGGCCACCGCCGCTCAGCGTGTCGAGCTACTCGACTGCGTGTTCGCGGTTTCGGCGGCCGATGAATCGATTAGCGTGCTCGAAGAGAGCCAGGCAGGCCAAATCGCTAAGGAGATCGGTCTCAGTCGTGATGAAACTATCGCGGCCCGGGTGACCTATCAAGACCATCTAGAGTCTGTGAAACAGCTGCGCGGGGCAGACAACCGGTAACAACGGGACGCGGCCGGTCAGGGTCATTAACTGGCTGCGGCCCTGGTCCTCACTCTGCGGATGGGCTGGTTGGCATCGAGCATAAGCGCCACCCAGCGGAACTCTCGCGTGTTCTCGAGTGTGATCTTGATGACCATCGTCAAGGGCACCGCGAACAACATACCCACTGGTCCCCACACCCACCCCCAAAAGACCAACGACACAAAGATCACCAAAGTCGAAAGCCCCAGTCGTCTCCCCAGCAGCATCGGCTCGAGCAAGCTGCCAAACACCACGTTGAGGGTGATATAACCCACTGCGACCAGCGCGGCCATCCCGGGCCCAAACTGTACGAGCGCAAACAGCACAGCGGGCACCGCGGCCAATATGGAGCCCAGCGTCGGAATGTAGTTGAAGAGGAAGGCCGTCACCCCCCAGAGCGCGGGAAACGCTAACCCCAGGGCAGCGACCCACAGCGCGACCAAGATCCCCGTCAGGGCACTCATGATCGTCTTGATCACCAAGTATCTTTGCACTTGGTTGGCCATCTCCGTCACTTGCCCCAAGTCCACATGCTTCCCAAACGCCCGCCGGAGTTTCCGGCTAAAGCCGGCCGCCTCCAGCAGGATGAACACAACCGTCAGTAGGACCAGAAAGCTATTCGACGCAAACGAGGCGACGGCCCCGAGGGCGCCGCCAAGGATGTCAAAAACGCCAACCGGGAGCACATCGAGCGACTGCCCTTCGGCCACCGGCAAACCATACTCTTCAGCCAGCAGAACCGTCTGGTCAAAGAGCTCTTGAAGCCGAGCCTGATACCGAGGTGCTACAACCCGAAACGCGTTGACCGACTGACCAATCGTCAACACCAAGAGCCCGACCATGGCCACCGCGGCCAAGACGGTACTGAGCACCGCCAGAATCTGCGGAACGCCCAACCGGCGCAACCACAGCATGAACGGGAGACTGATAACCGCCAAGAACGAGGCGACCAGAAACGGCAGGACTAGCTGCGAAGCCTCCCGTAGCCCGGCCACGACGACGACGACGCAGGCCGCGCCGACGAGCACCCGCAATCCGGACGACGACGATGGGTGCGACTTAGTTTCCACGGGCTTCAAACAATGTCAGGGCGAAGTTGACGTCAGGCTCGATCCACTGTTGACGCACAGAGAAGTCGGCTCGGTCGCCCATGGCGACGACTTGTTCCGGCTCATACTTGTGAGAGCTTTCGGTCCAAATGGCCTCATGCTCAGCGAACGATGTGCAACAGCCCGCCGCCCGCAGACACACCTGCTGCTCGGCCCGGCTTACCAAATACGACTCGACCCGCGAGGCGTCGGCATTCCACTGGACGTGGTGGTCAAACGCGGCGAGGTCGAAATCTCCGTCGAGCTCTCGGTTGAGGCGGACCAGCATATTTCGATTGAACGCAGCGGTGATTCCAAGCGGGTCATCGTAGGCCAACAACATCTCCGCAGTTGGCTTGACGAGATCTGTCCCCAGCAACAACCGGTCCCCGCGACGGCATCCCCGACGCAAAACCCGGAGGAACTCGTCGGACTCGTCCCGGCTCATGTTCCCGATATTCGAGCCAAGAAACAGCACCACCGCCGGCTCCGATCCATTCGCATGCTCCAGCGCCGCCGGCAGACCGACCTCATAGCGAGCCTTGTGGGTGACGACACCAACCCCCTCGTGCTGGGACAAGGTCTGTCTGGACCGCAGGAGCGCCGTTGCAGCGATATCCACGACATGCACGTCCGCCCGGTCCATTTCGATGCCAGATGCCCGGAGCAAGAGCGACAACTTTTCGCCGTTTCCGGCCCCAAGCTCGATGACCGTCGGGCGAGGGCCGAGACCTGAGAGAATCGCCGTGGCATGGGCCCGGAGCAAGGCACACTCGCCCCGTGTTATCGGATACCACGGCAGCTCGCAGATCGCCTCGAACAACCGAGACCCCAGGTCGTCGTAGAGATAACGGGACGGAATGCGTTTCGGGTCACTCGTCAAGCCCTCGACGACGTCGCGAACCAGCTCCGCCGAAGGTTCAGGCTCGAGCATCTCCGTCTGACACGAGTTTGTCTGATCTTTCACGCAAATCCCCGACGACTCTCGGCCCAGAGTACCCCCCGGGGCGTAACGCGACGACAGAGCATACCAGGAGTATCCGGACGACGCGTGGCGTGACCTGCCGTCACGCGCCCCCGCCGAACGAGGTCACGAGTCGCGCGAGGCCTAAAAGCTGACGTAGCCGGACACCCCGGCGCTATCGAGCGTCACGCACGCAACGGAACGTCGCGTACATATACGGGTAGTCGGGTCGAAACCAGTTCCGAAAACTTCGACGTATGAGACTGCGACCGGTCGCCGGAGACGCGCCCTTCACGACAAAGTGGTCCCCGTCAAAGAAGTCTTGCGAATACTCCGGGTAGGAGGCCATCGGCTGAAACCCAGAAAACCCATCGAAGACCGTCGACGTCCACTCCCACCCGTTGCCCACCAGATCGTGGACGCCCCACGCACTCACACCCGCCGGATATGAGCCGACCGGCACAGGATCCCAGTGCGCAAAGTCAAAGTTCCCTCGCGTCTCGGTTGGCTCGTCGTCACCCCACGGTTGTAACCGCTCGCGCCCGTCCGGCGTCGTGTACGCGGCGCGGTGAAACTCGGCTTCCGTCGGCAACCGACTGCCACGCCATCGCGCGTAGGCGGTGGCCTCGTCATGGGTCACATAGACCGGCGAGACCCCGGGGAGCGCCACCCGGTCAAACATGCCCCGCCACTGCCATTCGTCGCCGTCTCGCTCCCAGAACAACGGGTGCGTCCGTCCACTGGCACACCGTCGCCGCCAGCCCTGAGGCGACCACAGCTCCGCCCGCGTATAGCCACCCGCCTCGACAAAGGCCAGGAAGTCGGCGTTCGTGACATCGTGCACATCGATCTCGAACGCTGGCACGTCGACCCGATGCTGGGGAAATTCATTGTCCCACCCAAACGCAATATCTGTGACCCCAGCCCCCAGCGTGACGGTCCCCGCGTCCACAGCGACAGCCGGCCTGCGAGAATTCCCACTGCTCAATTGCAGGTCGCCGTGGTCTGGTCTCGTTTTACGGCTGGGCTCGAAACGATGCCACATATAGAGCAAGGTTTCTTGGTGCATGACCTCGTGCTCGAGGGCCGTAAACGCACCCTGGGCTCGGTAGCGAGCCGGGGGAGCCTTGCCCTCGATGGGGGCGTGCGCCAACGCGTTGAGTATCGTATCGTCGGCCTGGTCAGCAAAGGCTCGAACCGCGGCGCGGGTGGGCCAATCGTCAATTGCTGACTTCGCCGCGGCGGACTGGTCGCTGGGGTCGATACCCCGGGCGAACAACGTCTCGAGAGTCGGGTCGATCCCTGGGTGATTGAGGGCGCGCCTCAGAAAAGAGATCACACTGAATGCAGGAATATGCCCTTCATAGAACGCGACCGGGTGACGCAATGGAATTGGACGCTCGTAGTAGGTATCGTCGTCCAAAAGCTCAAACAGCGCCTGGCTGCGACGGCGGTTGTCGGTGTAAGCGCGCACTGCGGCGTTACGGTCGATTGTTGTCGAATCTGCGGTGCCCTCGGGGGCGCCCCGAATCTCCATGTCGGGTAGTGTACACGGGTCCGCTTCCGCGACAGAGGGTATGCTCGACGAGCATTTCCGGAGTTCGAATCGACTCGCTCGGCTGCTTGTGCCCGCTGTCGTCTTTGCGCCTCGCCGACATATGACCGACGCGCATGCTTCGCCGCACCTAGACCGCGATTACAGTCCCCTCGAGCCAGGCGACTCGAACTTCGGAAACGCTGGTATCGGGCCGTAACCGATAGTCGCGTAGTGAGGTCCGCGCCGCGACGCCCGGCTGGCCAGGCGCGACGAGGGCGCAGGTTGGCATCTGCCACCGAGACGCAACGCCGCCAGATGGCGCGTCCCGGTCAGAGATCGCTATACGATTCTCTGTTACAGTCCACAAGAGAGGCGTGTGCCGTGCGAAAGTGGCGGAACTGGCAGACGCGCCGGATTTAGGATCCGGTGGCCGAAAGGTCTTGGGGGTTCGACTCCCCCCTTTCGCACCAACCACACATAGCCATCGATTACGACAGTTGTCTTTACGATGAAGACGGAATTCAAAGACGTAAGCGAAATCCGGAAGGACCTCGTCATCGAAATACCCGCCGCGGTCGTGGACGCGGAGGTCGAAAAACGCTCGCACAGCTACCGGAAAAAAGCCAAACTGCCGGGTTTTCGGCCGGGTAAGGCCCCGCTCAAGCTCGTGCGCCAACGGCTCGGAGATCAGATCCTCCAGGACGTTGCCGACGACCTCATACCAAAGGCCGTGAACGACGCGGTGCGCGAGCGAGGTGTCGAGCCCATCGCGAGACCCTCTATCCGCGACGTCTCCGTCGCCGCGGGGGCGCCCCTGACTTTCACGGCCATGCTCGAGACCCTGCCCACCGTTGACCCTGGGCAATATACGGGCCTGACCCTTCGCCGAACACCGGCGGACATCGGAGACGAGGCGGTGGAGAACGCGCTCGAGGAGATTCGTCAACGGGCCGCTCACCTAGAGCCCGTGAAGGGCCGCAGCATTGCGCAGGGCGATGTCGTGACGCTCGACCTCGACCGGCGACCGGATGGCGCCGAGATGGGCTCGACGCCAGACAAAACAGCGGCCAACGCCGACCGTCACGAGAACGTCGACATCGAGATCGGAGGCGCCTCCAACCCGCCCGGTTTCGACGAGCAGCTGCTGGGTCTCGAGGTTGATACGACGCGGGAGTTTACGCTGACCTACCCGGAAGACCACGAAGCGCCCGGGTTGGCCGGGACCACAGTCGCATATAGCGTGACTATCAACGCCATTAAAGAACGGGTCGTGCCGCCTCTCGATGATGCTCTCGCAAAAAGTGTCGGCGACGTCGAGAGCCTCGAAGTCCTCACCGCCAGAGTGCGCGAAGATCTCGAGCGTCGGTCGGCAGAAGACGCCAACACGAGAATGCGCAGCGACCTCCTCAAGCAGCTGGCCAGTCGACTCGTAGGGGAAGTGCCTGAAACTCTCATCGTGCAAGAGACAAACCGACGGGTCGAACATTTCGCCAGCCAGCTCGTCTCGCAAGGAATCGACCCGCGTGAAGCCCGTGTGGATTGGGAGGCGTTTCACGCGGAGCAGCGGGAGCCAGCCATTGCGACGGTTCGCAGTACGCTTGTACTTGATGAGATCTCACAAAAAGAATCAATTACCGCGACGCCTTCCGAGATTGACCGAGAACTCGAACGACAAGCCGAGCGCACTGGACGTACGGTCCCGGCGACACGCGCCCTGCTCGAAAAGGACGGGGGACTCGGTCGACTAGCGCTGGGGCTCCAACGAGAAAGCACGATCGACTTCCTCATGAGCGAAGCAACCGTCGTGGACGTCTAACCCCAGCAACCGAGACACTACGCCAGCCAATCCAAGAATAGATGTCTGAAGCCATGCCTGACTCACAGATGCAACTGGTCCCGATGGTGGTCGAGCAGACGAACCGAGGCGAACGCGCCTACGACATCTACTCGCGCCTGCTCAAAGACAGCATCATCTTCATTGGTGCGCCGATCGACGACGGGCTCGCGAACTTGGTCATCGCGCAAATGCTGTTTCTCGAGGCCGAAGACGCCGACCGCGACATCCAGCTCTATATCAACAGTCCGGGCGGTTCGATCTCGGCCGGTTTCGCCATCTACGACACCATGCAGTTCATCCGCCCCGATGTCCAGACTATCTGTATCGGCCAGGCGGCGTCGATGGCGGCCGTGCTGTTGAGCGCCGGCCAAAAGAAAAAACGATTCTCGCTACCCAACTCGCGTATCGTTATCCACCAGCCCCTCATGTCAGGACTGGCCGGTCAAGCGACGGACATTGACATTCACGCCAAAGAAATTCTTCGGATTCGGACCCGGATCAACGAAATATTGGCGGAACACAGTGGCCAGTCATTGGACCGGATCACGGAAGATACCGAACGAGACTACATCATGAGCGCGGAGCAAGCGCTCGAATACGGTATCATTGACGACGTCATCAGAAAACGCGCTTAGCCCCATTTCCCATGGCCAAAAAGAGCGGCGACGGCGAGATCCTTCGGTGTTCGTTCTGCAACAAAGACCAGAATGACGTCCGCAAACTGATTGCGGGTCCTACGGTCTTTATCTGCGACGAATGTGTCGATGTTTGCAACGACATCATTGCTGACGACAGCCGCTCTGATACAAACAGCAGCCCCCGCTCGTCGCTCCCTGTCCCTCAAGAAATAAAGAAACTGCTGGACCAGTACGTCGTTGGTCAGGACCTGACAAAGAAGAAGCTCGCGGTCGCGGTATACAACCACTACAAGCGAATAGAGATCCAGAAACAGTCCCGGAGCCGACAGGACACCGAGCTAACGAAATCGAACATTATGCTCATCGGTCCCACGGGAACCGGCAAGACATTGCTCGCGCAGACCCTAGCGCGTCTGCTCGCCGTGCCGTTCACGATCGTGGACGCCACCACGCTGACCGAAGCGGGCTACGTTGGGGAGGACGTCGAGAACATCATTCTCAAGCTCCTCCAGGCGGCGGGCGGCGACATTGAAAAATGTCAGCAAGGGATCATCTACATCGACGAGATCGACAAGATCTGCCGGAAAGACGAGAATCCGTCGATCACCCGTGACGTGTCTGGCGAGGGCGTCCAGCAAGCGTTGCTGAAGATTCTCGAGGGCACGGTGGCCAACGTCCCCCCCCAAGGCGGTCGCAAACACCCGCACCAAGAGTTTTTTCAAATCGACACGACCAACGTGTTGTTTATCTGTGGTGGCGCCTTCGTGGGGCTGGACAAAATGATCGAGCGGCGGCGCGGTCGGAAGACACTGGGATTCAACGCCGACATCCAATCGTCTCACAACCGGAGCGTCGGCTCGTTGCTCGCGAAAATCGAGCCAGAAGACCTGATCCAGTATGGGCTCATCCCCGAGTTTGTCGGTCGGCTGCCGGTGATTGGCACGTTGCACGAACTCGACAAGGCCGCGCTCGTCCAGATTCTCACGACCCCACGTAACGCGATTACGCGGCAGTATCAGAAGCTGTTCGAGTATGAGAATGTCAAACTTCGGTTCACTGACGACGGCGTCGAAGCAATTGCCGAAGCCGCGCTCGAACGCAAGATCGGTGCCCGTGGTCTGCGGATGATTATCGAAGATCTCATGCTGGATCTGATGTATACGCTGCCGGGGCAGAAGAAGATCAAAGAGTGCGTCATCACGCGCGAAACCGTCTTGGCAAAAGACAAACCAATCACGCTCGTTGAAAAGGCAGGGTAGTGGAAGTTTACGAAACGCTTGCGATCGTTCCGCTTCGAGACGTCGTCGTCTTTCCTCACATGATGATGCCGTTTGTCATTGGCCGGCCGTCATCTACGCGGGCGCTCGAACACGCGCTCGTCAAAGACAAACGGATCTTTCTGGCGGCCCAGAAGGATGCGGTGAATGATGACCCGCGTCCCGAAGACATCTACACCATGGGTTGCGTGGCGAACATCGTCCAGAGCCTCAAATTGCCGGACGGCAATGTGAAGGTCTTGGTGGAGGGAGTCGAACGCGCCCGGGCGATCGAGTGGAAGGAGGACAAAGGCTTCTTTCGTGTCGTCGCCAAAGTCCAGACAAAACCCGACCCGAGTGGTGACATCGAAGGCGCGATGACCCGTGTCGTCTCTTTGTTCGAACAATACGTCAAATTGTCGAACACGCTGCAATATGACGCGATGATCGCAGCCGTCCGCGTTGACGACCCCAGCAAGCTCGCCGACACAATCGCCGCGCATCTGGCGGTGGGGATCGAAGAGAAGCAGAACTTGCTCGAGATCATCTCACCGCTCGAGCGACTGGTGCAAATTGCCAGCCTCCTCGAGAAGGAGGTAGACAAACTCCAGGTAGACCGCCGGGTCCAGGGTCGCGTCAAGAAGCAGATGGAGAAGGCGCAAAAGGAGTACTACCTCAACGAGAAGATGAAAGCGATTCAGAAGGAACTGGGTCGCAAAGAGGATCGAGGCAACGAAACCGACGACCTGCGCAAGAAGATCGAAGAAGCCAAAATGCCTCGCGATGTCGAGGAAAAGGCCGTGCAGGAACTGAAGCGACTGGAAGCGATGCCGCCGATGTCGGCGGAGGCGACCGTCTCTCGCAACTATCTGGACTGGCTGATTGCCGTTCCCTGGTTCAAGAAAACCCGGGAGAGCCGCAACCTCAAGCGCGCAGCCACTATTCTCAACGAAGACCACTACGGGCTCGACAAGATCAAAGATCGGATTTTGGAGTTTCTCGCGGTTCGCAGCTTGGTGCGCAAGCCAAAAGGGACGATCTTGACGTTGACGGGACCTCCGGGAGTCGGCAAGACGTCGTTGGCGAAGTCCATCGCCCGAGCGACCAACCGCAAATTCGTGCGGCTCTCGCTGGGTGGGGTGCGGGACGAGGCCGAGATCCGCGGTCACCGACGCACCTACATCGGAGCGTTTCCGGGTCAGCTCATCCAGATGATGAAAAAGGCCGGAACGATGAACCCGGTCTTCCTGCTCGACGAAGTCGACAAGATGTCGATGGACTTCCGGGGCGATCCCTCGGCGGCACTGCTCGAGGTGCTCGACCCCGAGCAGAACCATACGTTTCTCGATCACTACCTGGACGTCGAATATGACCTGTCCAACGTGATGTTTGTCTGCACGGCAAACGTACTCCACACCGTGCCGCAGGCGCTCCGAGACCGTATGGAGGTGCTGCAACTCGCCGGTTACACGGAGCTCGAGAAGATCGAGATCGCAAAGCGATTCCTCGTGCAAAAGACGCGGACCGCGACCGGGCTGACAAAAAAGAATGTCACCTTCTCGGACGACGCCTATGAAACGGTCATCCGACGGTATACACGCGAAGCGGGTGTTCGCAGCCTCGAGCGCGAGATCTCGTCGCTGTGTCGGAAAGTAGCCCGCAAGGTCGTCATGGAGGGAAAGACGTTCTCCGCGGAGGTGACCTCCGACAAGATCACCGAATATTTGGGCGTGCCCCGATACCGGCCGATGATGGCCGAGAAAGAAAACGAAGTGGGGATCGCTACCGGTTTGGCCTGGACCGAGGCCGGCGGCGAACTGTTGGTCACAGAAGCCACGTTGATGCCGGGTAAAGGGAAGCTGACGTTGACCGGCAAGTTGGGCGACGTGATGCAGGAATCCGCCCATGCCGCCATGAGCTATGTGCGGTCGAGAGCCGGTATTTTGGGTATCCCCAAGAACTTCAACGGAAAGACCGACGTGCATATCCACGTGCCGGAGGGCGCTATCCCCAAGGATGGACCATCCGCCGGTATCACGATTACGACGACACTGGTCTCGGCGCTCACTGGGATCAAGACTCGGCGCGACGTCGCCATGACTGGGGAGATCACGCTTCGGGGCAAAGTGCTCCCGATTGGCGGGGTGAAAGAGAAGGTTCTGGCCGCCCATCGGGCCGGGCTCAAGACCATCATCTTGCCCCGAGACAACGAAAAGGACCTGGCCGACATCCCAAAGAATGTCCTGGACGGACTCGAGCTCTACTTAGTCGATACGATCGACGAAGTGCTAAAGACCGCGCTCACGGAACCGACTCGTCCGATTCTGTCGAATGACGAAGAGGCCGATCCGGTCCCGGCGGAGCGCATCACCCACTAATGTTGAGGCAGAGGAGTCGATGAAACTCCTCTCTGCAGAATTCGTCACTAGCATCGCGGAGGGAAGCACCGTCCGAACCGAGGGTCTTCCCGCGCTCGCGCTCGTTGGACGGTCGAACGTCGGAAAGTCGAGTCTTATCAACGCGCTTGTCAAGCGCCGCTTGGCCCGATCGGGCTCAAAACCTGGCACGACGCGGCTCCTCAATCTCTACCGCGTCGCCACAGCCCCACCCCGTCGCCGGACATTCATGCTGATCGACCTCCCGGGATACGGCTATGCGCGCGGTGGCGCCAAAGCCCGGCAGGAGTTTGACACTCTGACCGCCGGTTTCTTTCGTCACGCGCTCACCCCACGCGCCGACACCGCGGCATCGGACGCCGTGATTCTGGCCGGTGTGATGTTGATCATGGATGCGCGCCATCCAGGACTCGAGTCGGACGTTGCGGCGTATCGGTGGGCCGAGACCTTGACCTGTCCGTCCATCGTCGTGACGACGAAAGCAGACCGTATGTCGAAGACAGAGCTCCTCCGCACTACCCGCGCGCACGGTGACGTCCTCGGTCGAGAGGTGTTGTCGGTGTCGACAAAGACGGGCCAGGGCCTGGGCCCCGTGTGGACCGAGATCTGGAAAATGCTGCGCGGACTGCTATAATTTAAAGTTCCAGTCTGCCCCAAGGAGTTCAGCGTGAAGCCAGGGATTCATCCGGAGTATCACGAAGTCGAAGTACGGTGCGCGTGTGGCGCGACCTGGACAACGCATTCGACGAAACCCGAGCTGCATTTGGAAATCTGCTCGCAGTGCCATCCGTTCTTTACCGGGAAGCAAAAGTTGATCGACACCGAAGGACGTGTCGAACGGTTCACAAAGAAGTATGGCTCCGTCTCGGTAGCGAGCCGAAAGCAGCAGGAAGCCGAACGCCGGAAGAAGACGGCCGCGGCGGCTCGGTAGCCCTTCCGCGGTTTACCAGTCGAATCCGGTGTGGATATCGCCCACGCCGGCTCGACTGTTCCTAAGCTTCTTCCCTAGGCGGGTCAACCTATGCTCGACCGCGTGACGATGCGTGGGGCTGTCATCGGCAGCCAACGCGGCGCGCGCGTAGCTGTGGGCCGCCTCCAAGTCCCGCTCTCGGTGTTCGTGGTGGATTGCCAACGCGACGGTCGCCTCTCGGCGTAAACGCCCGGTCGCCGCCGGGGCTGACAGTAACCGCGCCCACGTCTGGGCTGCCTCCTCATACCGTCGCTGACGACGATAGATAGCACCAAGCCGGGCCAGAGCCTCTGCAGCGGCCTCGATCTCGGCTCGTACCACCGCGCGTGACGGGCGACGAGGAGACATCCGACTGGTGCGACTGCGGACCCGCGGGTCGGGTCGGGTCGCGCGACGATAGCACGCGACCGCGTCGTCCAACCGATTCAGCTTTTCAAAGATCCGACCAAGTCCGAATGCCTGCGACGCCCCAACCGTCGACAACGCCCCGTCCTGCAACAGCGCGCACGTCAGACCAGTCAACAGTCCAAGTGAAACCAGGTCTAGACGATTGTGCTCGAGTACCGGCGCCACTAGCGCGGCGTCACCGGTTCTGAGAAACGCGTGATAGCGTCCGGGTATCTCTGCGCCCGGCACGTCCCCAACCCGATGAACGCCAAGCACGTCCCGTTCGAGACTGACCAGACGCCCTTCGTCGCCGCGCCACAAATGACGACTCGGATGCAGCAAATCGACGTGGCGCAGACGCTGAAGCGGGCATGCGCGCCGGTGAAACGCATACCGGCTCTCGGTCATCGGCCCATCGAAGGACCGCCCATTGAATGTCACCAACGTCCGCGCTCGACAAAACACATCGGTCACGAGGTCGAGCGCGCGGCACTCGGCGGTCGGACTGACCAGAAAGTACTGACACGTCTCAAACCCCTCTGCCGTAAACCAGCCAAGCCCGATAACGAACGGGATAGTACCGGCGCCACCGCTAAGTCCACTCGTTTCAAGGTCAAAGTAGACGGTCGACGAGGAATCACGTTGGTCATCGTCGACACGGGTGGCATCTGCCGAGCGCTCGCCGTCATCAGCACCCGGCGTCGTGGGACTCGCCGAGAGCTGCGCGAGACCGACTTCGGACGGCGACGGATACTGACCAAGGCTTCGCGAGCCATAGCGGTCGTGGGCCGGATAAGTCCGACGGACCACAAGACAGCCCTCCGCTCCGTCCGGATCGACCGTTGCCCCCGAATCACGCGCCACATCGTGCAACGCCAGCTGAGACCGGTGCGCGGCGACCGGTCCGAGGGCCCCACGACCGTTGAACCGCCCTTCCCGAGTGGCGGCCATGATCTCTCGTAGCCGGTCGAGTTTGCGAGGTGATGCCGTCACAAGAGCACGTCGAGAATTGCCAACGCCACGGTCTTGGATCGAGGACCGGTCATTCCCACCGGACCGACACACGCCGGACAGCCATCCTCACAGGCACACGCTGCGATGAGTTCTTGGGTGCGACGCAAGAGCTGGGCATGCATGCCAAACAGAGGCTCGCTAAAACCGATGCCACCCGGAAAATTGTCGTAAATAAAGATCTGGGGACTCTCGGTAACCTCGAGGACCGTCCCCTCACTCGCGGCCTCTCGTGGGGTCGACGGCGCTTCATCTCCATGAATCGCCAGACCAATATCACGGCGCTCACACATCAGTAGCAACTGCGCCACGCTTCGAAGCGCGATACCGAGACCAGCCACGCCGTCTCGACGGTCTTCCGCCGAAAATGGCAACGCTTGATACGCCGCCGAAGGCACGGTCACCGAATAGGCGGTCGTATGCATCTGTTGCTCGGGCAGATCGAGCTCGCCAGAACCAACGTTCTCATTCGTATAGAACTTAATCTTCTTGAAACCCACCACGCGCGACACGACATGGACTTCGCCATGGCGCTTCACCGTTTCCTCGTCGAACCGTTCTAACTCGGTCACCTTTGTCGCCAGAATAGCGTCCGTGTAGTAGTCGCACTCCACCGCGGACACATAGGCTTTTCGGCCATCGTAGTCGAGCTCCACCACCTGATAGAGCTGGGCTTCCACGATATAGATCGCCTTCTCATGCAGGGTGGAGAGCGCGCTGGAAAAATCGACCTCGCCCACGACCGTCGACCGGTCAGCCTGGTCGACGACCACAAAATTGTCCGACGAGATTGACCGCAGACTCACCGCGTCCGCTGGATATGACTCGTGCACCCAATGCCAACTGTCGTCGACGCGGTGGACAAACCCTTCTTCGCAAAGGAGCTCCAGAATCGCGGACAGATCGATGTCATGGTCATCGCCAAAGCGCTCATCGGCGGTGAACGGGAGCTCAAACGCCGCACACTTGAGGTGGTCCAGCAAGACATGAAGGTTGTCGGGATTGATCAACGCGTGCTCGGGCGACGCCTCAAAGAAAAACTCCGGATGTTGCACGACAAACTGGTCAACCGGCGCGCTGCTCGCGACCAGGACGACGGCGGACCGCGAACTCCGTCGACCCGCGCGACCGGCACGTTGCCAGGTTGACGCGACGGTCCCTGGGTAACCCGCTAGCACGGCAACGTCGAGCGAACCGATGTCGATCCCCAGCTCGAGCGCGTTTGTCGATACGACGCCGCGCACCTGTCCGTCGCGGAGACCACGTTCAATCTCTCGCCGCCGCAACGGCAAGTAGCCGCCCCGATAGCCACGAATCCCTGCTTCCCCACCCACGAGCTGGCGTGAGTCGTTCTTCAGATAAGTGGTCAAGATCTCCGTGGTGAGTCGGCTCTGAGCAAATACGATCAACTGGAGTCCGCGGCGCAAGAATTCCCGCGCCAGCTGCCGGGTCTGGGCGAGATACGATCGCCGAATACCCAGCTGCCGGTGAACCACCGGCGGGTTCACCATCACAAACCACTTTTCGCCCTGAGGCGCGCCGTTCTCACTGACCAACTCAAACCGTTGCGCCACGAGTGATTCGGCTAGCTCCCGGGGGTTGGCAATGGTGGCGGACGAACAAATGAACACCGGCTCGGACCCATAGTGACGGCACACCCGGCGAAGCCGCCGCAGCACATTCGCGAGGTGGCTGCCAAACACGCCCCGGTACGCGTGAAGCTCGTCGATTACCACAAACCTCAGGTTTTCGAACAGTTTGGCCCAACGCGGATGATGAGGCAGGATGCCCGAGTGAAGCATGTCGGGGTTGCTCAAAACGATGTGGGCACGGGCACGGATCGCCCGCCGCGCGTCCTGAGGAGTGTCGCCGTCGTATGTAAACACGCCGACCTCTTCGCCGTGAACGCCGAGTCGGTCGGAGAGTGTGAGCAACTCCGACAGTTGGTCCTGGGCGAGGGCCTTTGTCGGAAACAGATACAACGCCCGTGTTGTCGGCGCGTCCAGCACCGCATTGAGCACCGGCACGTTGTAGCACAGCGTCTTGCCGGAAGCCGTCGGTGTCACCACGACGACATGGCGACCCTCCATGGCATGGGTGATCGCTTCGGCCTGGTGTGAATACGGGCGCTCGATCCCACCCTCGGCGAGGACTTGCTGCAAGCGACTGTCAGTCAGCTCTGGGAACGCACTGAAGACGGCATCCCGAGACGGAAGGACTCGCGCCGCCGTGATGACCTCTGACTCGGCAGGCGGGCGGCTCGAATCGACGGTCCCGCCACGGCTGAGCGTCGCCAGTGCAGACCCGATACCGTCGTCTTTCAAGAGCGTCGTCGCCTTCACACGGCGATGGTAGCAGGCGAATAAAAATCGAACAAGATGCGAGATGTAGGACCTAAGACGCTAGGTTGCGACCGACGGTCGGTGTGGCCGCAGCTACCGTGGGCGGGTGACGGCCTGGGTTCACGGTGGACTTACTCCCGGCCGCCCTCATTGGTCAAATAAGGGACCGACTCTGACACCCGTCTACGGTGACACACGCACCGCTCACCCAGCTGGCCTTGGGAGAGGCGAGGAACGCCACGACCGACCCCACTTCGTCGTCCCGGCCAAACCGGCCCAGTGGCAGGTTTTGGCTCACGAACGCGGCCATGCCGTCTGGATCTTCCTGCTGCCGACGATGCCACGAGCCACCGGGGAAAGAGATCGAACCCGGCGCTACCGAGTTGACCCGGATGTTGTCGACCGCCAGCTGTTGGGCCAGTGTTTTCGCCAGACTGATCTCGGCGGCCTTGACCGCGTTGTAGGTCATACGACCGCCCGATTCTCGTCCCCAGATGGAGGCTATCATCACGATGATCCCCCCGCCCCGCTGGCGCATGTGCGGGACGGCAAGACGCGATGCCCGAATGGCCGGATACAACGTGTCGTCAAGCGCACTCTGCCATTCGGTATCGCTCGTCTCGACGATACCACCGCCCCCGGCGCGCCCGACATTGTTGACCAAGATGTCGAGCCCGCCGAACGTCTCGACGGTCTGTTCGACAACGTCCTTGACGCCAGCTGCTTCGCTCAGGTCGCACGACACCGCACAGACACGATCCTCTCCACTCAGGGCCCGTAGCTCTGCCGCCACAGTGTCGAGACGTTCACGCCCGCGGGCGCACAGGGTCACACGACACCCTTCCTCTAACAAGGCTCGGGCGGAGGCGAGACCAAGCCCCCGACTCGAGCCGGTCACAAGCGCCACCTTATTCGTAAGTTCCAGATCCATGTTTGACGACTCTCCTCCTCGTGCGGTGGCTCTGTGGTGCGGAGACACGGCACGAGCCGGAGTGCGGCCTGGGACTGGGTGCCGCGCCCCGGTGACTCGCTTTTTCTTTGCGAGACAAGTTACTCCCGATTCGACGGTCGCCCGCCGGTGAGATCGTTGAGCCTCCAGTCGAACTCGTGAAATGACAGCATGAAATTGTTCTCCCGGAGGAAGGCTTGCTCGACCGGAAACAGCTCAGGCTCTATCAGATTCAGAATCGCGCGTTCAAGGGCAGTACGACCTGAGTCCAACCATCCTTGGTCGGCCAACGCCGCCACAAACTCAGGTTCTCTCCATCCAAAGATTGCGCTTACCCGCAGCCGTTGCCCAAACCGGTCGAGATCAAAATAGCGGGGCGTGGTCGCGAACTCGCGGACGATCTGGGTGAGCTGCTCGTCGACGCGTGTGGCGCGATAGGTCTCGCTGCGCAGTCGCCCACCGTCGACGGCTCCGCGTCCCAGCGCGAGAAACACCCGCGGGTCCCCCAGCTCGGACAATATGTCGGTCTCGATCGCGTCGAGGGTGACCCGTCGTCCCGCCACCTGATGATCCTGGCGGTCAAACGCACCGGCGATCTGACGAACACTGTTCGACGGATACTCGGGCGAGCTTCCGCGAATGGGATACTGGTCGAGTATGGTCTCTAGAACGATGGCGTTATACGCATTCAGCCAGAACGCCTTGCGACTGTCGGGATCCCACGACCCGAATCCAGGCGGCACGTCGCGAATACTGGCGAGAAAACGGTCGATGACGACACGTTCCGCACGCAGCGCAGAGTAGTAGACCAACCCGTCGCGTATATAGAGGTCGAAGACGCGGTCCAGCTCGGTCGCGGGGTCGCGCTGCATTCCCTCCGCCCACGGAGACGGGTCCTGGAATAGCCCCAGACACAGGACAACACAGACAGACCAGACCGCCAGACGTGGCCTACGCTGCATCAACGATGCGATTCTCTGGAATAGCCGAAAGAGACCTGACGCGCATCGAGCGAGCATGATACAACAGTGCTGTGTGGTCGCGTGAGGCCAGGTGTCCGTTGTGATGTTGACAGTCGCCACGCTGGGCATGGTCAGCTACGGACTGTACTCGGTCGGCGTCGGCATCTTTGACTTGGTGACGACTGCCCGATTGGAGTGGTGGGCAGACCTGTGGCTAATTGGCGCGGGGGCCATGCTCGCGTTCGCCGCCGCGCTAGTGCGAGTCTCCATGCCCGGTGGACTGGCACTCGCCGTTGCCGGACTGCTCGCCCTTCAGTCAATCGGCCTGCACAACGCCGGTCATCTGTACAACGAACTCGGCTACCTCCTCGAAGTCGCCCGCGCCATCTTTGCCGTCACGCTCACCGGTCTTGCCTATCTCGGTTGGGAACCCCGCAAGACCGATAGGCAATGACCGACACGACGTGTAGCGGTCAACCCCCGTGTTTACACGGATTGACGTTCTGTGGATTGACCGTGTGTGGCACCGGGCGAGCGACGCGCTCCGGGCGCGACGAGGAGGGCGTGGAAGGCCCTCTCGTCACAGACGCGTTCCTGTCCCCGCAGAGGATGTCAGTACGGTCGATATGCCTGAGTGTTGGGGTCAGGCACACCCGCTTGTCGCCCCACAATTGACGCACTTGTAGCACGCCCCGTTCCGGATCATGATCGCGCCACAGGTCGAGCACGGCGGTGCGTCCTGGTCATTCTGAATGGCATAGGGCGTCTCTGCGACCTCGACTGGTTGTCCCGCTGTGCGCGTCGCCCCTGTCGACTCGGTGCCCTGCAGCGTAAGCTGGCGTGCTTCGGGCTCGCTTCCTGCCGCATCTTGTCTGACATTGACACCCGCCTGATACTGCGCCTCGACCGACAGGAACTTCGTGGCCATCCACCGGAAGATGTAGTCGACGATAGACTTCGCCATGCGCACGTCCGGATTCTTTGTGAGACCCGACGGCTCGAATCGAACATGGCTGAATTTGTCAACCAACGCCTGCAGAGGCACACCATATTGCAGCGCGTAGGACACGGCCTGGGCAAACGCATCCGCAAAACCCGATATCGTCGACCCCTCCTTCGCCATCACGAGGAAGATCTCACCCGGTGAGCCGTCGTCAAAAAGACCGACCGTGATATAGCCTTCGTGACCCGCAATATCGAATTTATGGGTGATGGCATGACGCTCGTCGGGTAACCGTCGACGGACTGGCTGGGAGGACTCCGCCGTATCCGTCGTCGCCGACGCCGCCGCTGATGTATTGAGAGGCTGGGTCCGCTTACTCCCGTCGCGATAGATGGACACCGCTTTTGTGCCCATGCGCCACGAGTCAAGATACGCCTGCTCGATCTCTTCGACCGTCGCCTCCGTCGGAACGTTTATGGTCTTCGAGATGGCACCAGAGATGAACGGTTGGGTCGCTCCGATCATCTTGATGTGCCCCATGTAGTGGATCGAGCGCTGACCACGCGCCGGCTTGAATGCACAGTCAAACACCGGCAGGTGCTGCTCTTTCAGTTGTGGCGCGCCCTCGATCGTTTCATGCTCGTCGATATACGCGACGATCTCGGTGGTCTCATCGTCGGTGTATCCAAGACGTGTCAAAGCCATTGGCACAGTCTTGTTGACGATCTTCATCAGACCGCCCCCAACGAGCTTCTTGTATTTGACCAGTGCGATATCTGGCTCGACGCCGGTCGTGTCGCAATCCATCATGAACCCGATCGTGCCGGTCGGCGCGAGCACTGTCGATTGGGCATTGCGGAAGCCGTGTGCCTCGCCAATCTCGATCGCATCGTTCCAGGCCTCCGTCGCCTGGGTGAACAGCGTCGACGGGACATGCTCGGTGTTTATCCCTCGGAGCGCTGACTGATGCTTCCGCATCACCCGCAAGAACGGTTCGCGATTCTGCGGATACCCGCTAAACGGCCCCCCGTGATCGCGGGCGATACGCGCTGACTGCGCGTAGGCCTCACCGGTCATGAGCGCGGTAATGGCTGCCGCATAGTCACGACCCTCGTCGCTGTCATAGGGCAAGCCACGCGACATCAGCAATGCGCCGAGATTGGCGTACCCCAACCCGAGAGGTCGATAGGCATGACTGTTGGTCCCTATCGCAGGTGTTGGATAACTTGCCTTGTCGACAATGATTTCCTGGGCCGTCAGGAGCGTCCGCGCGGCTGCGCTCAATGCCTCGACGTCAAGCTCTCCCGCGTCGGTATCGCTGAGAAAGCGCATAAGGTTCAGAGAAGCGAGATTGCACGCCGAATCGTCCAGGAACATGTACTCGGAGCATGGATTCGATGCATTGATCCGAGCCGTGTTCGGACACGTATGCCAATCGTTGATTGTGGTATCGAATTGCATACCAGGGTCGCCACACACATGGGTGCCTTCGGCGATCATCCGCATGAGATCACCGGCCTGATACTCGTCCATCACCTTTCCATCACGCACCGCGCGGGTCCGCCAGGTGCCCCCGTCAACGACGGATCGCATGAAATCATCCGACGCGCGCACACTATTGTTTGAATTCTGGAAGAAGACGGACGAATAGGCTGGTCCGGTAAACGAGCCGTCGTAGCCAGCGTCGATCAACGCCCAGGCTTTTCGCTCTTCGTCGACCTTGCAGTTGATGAACTCGATGATGTCTGGGTGGTCGGCGTTGAGGATGACCATTTTTGCCGCCCGCCGAGTCTTTCCTCCCGACTTGATCACACCGGCGAATGCGTCATAGCCCTTCATGAACGACACGGGCCCCGAGGCTGTGCCCCCCCCCCGCAGCACTTCTTTAGCGGAGCGAATCGTGGACAAATTCGACCCGGTGCCGGAACCAAACTTGAACAACATCCCCTCGGTACGCGCCAGCGTCAGTATCGATTCCATGGTGTCTTCCACGGAGTTGATAAAACACGCTGAGCATTGAGGCGCCGGCTCGAAGCCACAGTTGAACCACACCGGACTGTTGAATGCAGCCTTCTGCTCGATGAGCAGGTGCTTGAGGTCTCCACTAAACGCGTTAAGGTCATCGTCGCTGGCAAAATACTCACTCGCGCGCGCCCACGTGGTGATCGTGTCCACGACACGTCCCACCAGCTGCTTGACACTCCGCTCGCGCTCAGGCGAGCCAAGCTGCCCCCGAAAATATTTCGAGACCACGATATTTGTCGCTTGCTGGGACCAGTTCTTGGGAATCTCAACATCGCGCTGCTCAAAGACGGTCTCGCCTTTGTCGTTGGAGATAATGGCCGAGCGCAGCTCCCATTCGACCTCGTCAAACGGGTCGACCCCGGCGTGGCAAAAGAACCGCTCAAACGTAAGACCTGGCGCCGCGCGATCAGTCCCCACGCCGGCTTCACTGGTCGCGACTTCTCGTTCAGCAGGAACTGCAACGCTGACGGTCGTCTGTGGCCTTAGAGGCTGGACTTGGTGAGATTCCTGCTCCGACGACGCACCTTGTGACATAGCTCTCCCTCTCAGCACTGGTAGCGTGGGTTATCCTCAGAAGTCATCCCGGCTACATCTGGACGCCCACCTATGATAGCGAGCGGCCGGTTGGTGTCAAGGGTCAGACCGCAAGATATTGGGTCTCGACACTAGGTCAAACGCTATATGTAGTTGAGAGGGCTAGACTTGAACGATATTCATTCCCCACCCGACGACTCGATCTCACCGCCGCCGGAACCACCCGACGGGGTCGGCGCCGACACACCGACGAAAGTTTCCGCGTCAGACCGGCTTTCATCTCTTTTCGAGGTCGTGATCTGCTCGGGCTATCCAACCCAGCTGCTGGTGGGCGGTGTCTTGGCCGGTCTCGGATTGGTGTCGATGGACAGTGGGGGGGGCTTGTCGCTCATCTGGGTGGTTGTCTTGTCGCTGACCGACGCGGTGCTCTTGGTGGCTATCATCCTGTATTTCCTCCACCGAAGCGGGGAGAGCGCGCGGACGGTCTTTCTTGGATCGCGCCCGCTTGGTCCGGAGCTCACCCTGGGCCTCCCAATCATGATCTTGAGCCTGGTGGTCGCGATGGCCAGCCTCGGCATGCTGCACTCTTTTTTCCCGGACCTGAGCAACGTGCCAGAGAACCCGTTGCAAGGACTTCTCGAGTCTCCCTCGAGTGCCGCGGTTTTTGCGGTCGTCGCTATTCTCGCGGGAGCGGTCCGTGAAGAGCTACAACGAGCATTCGTTCTTCATCGGTTCGACCAGCACCTGGGCGGTGGCTGGCTCGGACTGGGGATCTTTAGCATCGCGTTTGGTCTGGGTCATCTGCTGCAGGGATGGGATGCCGCAATCGTCACTGGCCTGCTCGGGGCGCTGTGGGGAGCGATGTACTTACGCCGCCGCAGTGTCGGTTCGGCGATGGTGGCGCACGCCGGCTTCAACGTCACCGAGATTCTCATTGCGCTCATCGGTATTGCTACCGTCAACGGGTAGCGGTGGATCCCGCTCAGCGGCTGCGGCGTATCTGAGCGCGTGTGAGGAGATTCCCGACCCAGTCTCGGACCGCCTCGTCTCGGTCGTCACCGACAACCTGAAACCGACGCTGAAGATACATCTCGCGACGGATGTCGTCGGCCAGGAGGTAGCGTAGGTCGTCGAGCGTCAGACCCGAACGAGCCAGGAGCGGCTTGAGCTCTGTCCCGCGCGGGAGGTCGGCTCGCAACCGCGCAAGCCGTTGTTCGACGACCACCGGATCTGGCTCCTCCACGACAAAACGGTCGACTTCATCGAGGACGACGCGCCGCTCGATCAGCAACGTGAGCACCGTGCCCTCGTCCGCGGGGCTCGACGTGCCATCGACCAGGCCCAGGTCGAGAAACGCGCGCACATCGGAACGCATAATGACGTAACCGTTGACAACCGCCAGAATGCGGTCCAATGGTTGAGCGAAGACCGAAAGCACCATCCCGGCCACCAGCCAGAACGTCATCAGAATCCGTCCGCTCACAAGGTCATCTTAGCCTCGGTTCCCGGTCAGCGGACTGCCGGCCGTGAACAGCCGATGCCGCCCGGCACAAACACCTCGGAACGATCTGGCTCCTTCGTCGACGAATGATGTCCTACCGGGGCGGTTCACAGTCCCAGCAAATCTTCCCCGGTTGGGCGGGCGACGCGACGGGTGTGCCGTCGAGCGCGCGCGCCGGTGAGAATGTTCACAATCGCGTAGTTGCCCTCGTGACACGCCCTCGTATACGGACCTCTCGCCCGAGGACCTCACCTGCTCCCGAGAGCAGCCGATCGCGTGATAGTCCTGGATCGGTCTTGTCTAAATTCGAGTCGCCTAGCGAAACTACGCCTCAAACCGCCGAGTCGACATGCTAGCCCGGAGAAAGGCTCCGTCGCTCTAGCAGGCTTTGTTCCTCTGTGACCCCGCCGCGCGGGGCCATCCTCGACCGACACTTGATCCAGACGTGACGATATCGGTCTGAGGAGATGTCTGGGGCTATGGCTCCTCGGACGCCGCGACTCTGTCCAGATAGCGCTGTCCACTGAGAGTGTTTGGCACCGCATAATTCCCCTCGTGGCAGGCGTACTCGAACATCTGGTAGTCCGGTTCCGCGGTGAGTGGCATCGAGATCTTCCAGGGGGCGGTGTAGACGTTGGAATCGGTCACGGTCACGTCCCACATGATCGTGGTTTCGGAAACGCGACGATACCGCTCGACGACGTGGAGGGCCTCGCTGGTCGGAATCCCCTTCAAACGACCTCCGGCAAAACTCGACGCGATCCAGCCTCGATTGTGGAAATTCCGTGATTCGACCACCAGGACATCATCTTCCCAGTGGGCACGGGAGTCACCCATCCATTGGCGCACCCGCCCATCAACGAACGGGCGATCCGAGAGCGAGATGATGCGGGCGTCGTGGATCATCTCGTGCAGAATCACGACGTGTTCTGGTGTCTGCAGGATGCGATACGCATTGTTGTAGCCCGCGGGAAGCATGGAGCCAGGGACCCCGCGAGAGATGCACCGGTCCCAGACGCTGAGGTGCTGATAATGGTCACCTTCATTCGCGAGGTTGTAGGCTTTCGCATCCAGTGCCCACTGCTGAATCGGAGCGCGGCCCGTCGGCGGGTCGACGACGAACGAGGTCTGCCCGGTCGACAGCACCGTGTCGCCAGAGTCGAGCCAGTAGCTGCCATACCCGCCGACATTGGCGCCGGCCTCATAGCGCTGCGGGGGCGCCGCATCCTGTGATGCCTGGGTCACGGCGCGCTGCTGGTTGCGCGCGGCCATTTCCTCGTCCGATAGAAACGCCCGGTTCTCACCGTCGGGTCGTTCGATAGGGGTAATCGTCTTGTTTCCCCAGATGCCCTGGAGGTCTGGCTGGCCGTCTGGCGTCCGCGATGTCGTCCAGTTCGGGTCGACGACCCTGTCGACTTGGGCGATAGCCGTGGGTGTCGACCCCAGCCAGAAAGCAAGCACCAGGGCGGCGACGGTGAGCGTCGGGTGGGCAATGCCTATCTTCATGAAGGGCTCCTTGTCCGCCCATTATAGCGAGCTGTGGGCCGGCTCACCATACTGGTGTGTCGGCGACGTATCCCCTCCGACCGGCGGCGCGGACCGGTTCGGGTCGACTGGCTCTGAATCGCCTCGTCCGGTGTTTGGAGTCGCTTGGGAGCTGGCTTGACTGAACGAGGTCCTGGTCAGCGGTGTTCGTCGAACTCACCGGGGGCCAGATGTTTCAGCATCGGGACAGTCGGCACCTAACGCCGACATCCGACGAGTCTCCTCAACCAGCCTCGAGGGTCGTCTCAGAACGCTTGACCGATACTAATGTGCAAGGCGGTCGGTCGTTCGAACTCGCCGTTGCCAAACTGCTGACGGTCCAGCTTGAACCCCAGATCAACCCGAATCGGACCCACGGGCGACCGGTATCGCACGCCAAACCCGGCTCCGCCCCGTATTCGGGCGAGGCTGATATTCGCGACGCGGTCGTAGACGTTCCCCGCATCGAGAAACCCGACGACGTCGACGGTCCGAGTCACCGAGGTCCGAAGCTCGGCATTAAAGATTAGAGTGGCGTTTCCTCCCAATGGAAACCCGTCCTGGTCGATGGTTGCCTCATCACCCAGCCGATCGAGGGCAAAGCCGCGCACTGAACGATCCCCGCCCGCAAAAAAGCGCTCGCTCAGCGGCAGCTCACCTACATCGATCTCAACCGGTGTCCCGCGCACCGTGCCCAGGCCCTCGACATCGGGTGGCAACTCAGGCATCACGGTGAAAGAGCGAACGAACGGTGAGGCCAGCCCCACTCGGACCCCACCCGCCACGACGAATCGGTCGGCGCCAGGAATCTGGCGATAGACAAACGCACCGAGATACCCTTTGACAAAACCCACCTCGGAACCAATCGCGCGGGCGGCAAGGCTGCTGTCAACGGTCAGAAGCTCACCGCTTTTTGGATCCGCGGGGTCATCCCGCGTGTCATGGACAAGACCCGCGGAGAACGTCGACAGACGGACCTGCGGAAAAAGGCGGTCGACGAGCGGCTCGTCCGCGGCGTTGAGCTCTTTGTTTGTCGTGTTGTTTTGCCCCAAGCCGTAGTCGATCGAGGCAAGCATCGTGGTGGTGAGCCTCCGTCGAACCTGCGCATTGACACCGCGCCTGAACAAGTCGAACCCCGGGCGAATCGCTTGCTCGACAAAGCCGGTCACAAAACCGTCCCAGTCCAGACCGAGCACCCGTGGCTCCTGATAGGTACCAACAATCCGATACTCGTTAAAGCTAAGGGTCCGACGCGCCGCGCTTGGGGTCGATTCGATGGCGTCATTCTTGCGGCGAAGGCTCACTCGAGTAAACAGATCAACAGACCGGTTCTTGCCCCACAGGTTGCCTCGTCCAATCTGAAAAAATCCGCGAGGCGCGAATTCCAGACGTTCGACGGCCTGACTCCCCTCGACGGTGGCCTCGCGTCGCAAGCGCACTGACGCCTCGAGCCCCCCGCCGTAAGCAATACGCGTGGCCGGTGCCTCGTCGACCATGATCACCACGTCCTGCTGTCCACGCCCCCCGTGACTAAACTCGCGGATATCGATACGTCGAAACAGACCCATCTCGTTGAGACGCCGCCGGGTTTCCGCGACCTCGGCGAGATTGAGCGGCTCGCCGGCTGCCAACGTCACCTCTCGACGGATCGCGTCGGAATCGATCGACTCGTTGCCCACGATGAGGACATGCTCGACCAGAATCTGCGAACCCTCGTTGACGCGATACACAAGGCCGACGTTTTCCAGCGCGTCGTCAAACGTGGGCTCGACTGTCACCACGACCCGTTCGAACCCGTCGTTGAGATACGCGGCACGCAATCCGTCTCGGTCCGACACCACTCTGGACACGTCATACGGAGCATTCACCTCGGAGGTGATCAGCGAACGGAGTTCGAGCGCTCGTGCCGGTTCGGCACCATCAAGGGAGACCGATCCGACACGGGTCTGTGGACCCTCGACGATGTCAATGCGGACCACGATGCGCACCCGCTCGGGAGGACGACCGAGGTCCGGAGGCCTATTGACTTCGACACCGTCCCCCACCTCTGACATCACCGCCTCGACTCGCGCCGTGGCAAATCCTCGTTGCCGATAGTGTTCCGCGACGTTGTTGAGAACGGACTCGAGCTCTCGCGTAATCAGAGGGAAATCCGGCCGTAGTGAAACCAGAGGCTCCAATGCAGCGAGCGGCACGGCGAGGTTGCCGGCAATCACAACGTTGGCAATCTCGTAGAGGGGACCACGAGCCACTGTGAACACGATCGACAACTCCTCGCCGTCGGCCAAGCGCTCGTGGGCGGCGCTCGCGTCCCGATACCCCAGCCCGTTCAGATACGACTCGATCCGACGATCTGCATCCTCGAGCAGGTCTTCGTTGATCGACCGCTCGCGTTCGACCGGTATCAGGTCGACGATGCTGGCGTCCGGGATGCCGTCACCCTCGAGCAGGATCGTAATGCGCGGTCCGCGGCGAACTTGAACCCGCAGGTCGACGACATTTCCAGTTTCCGTCACGGTAACGTCGTGGCTCGTCTCCACCTCGTAGAACCGCTGCTCGCGGAGGTCAGATTCGTAGTCCAGCAATCGACGGTCGATATCCTCGCCGTCGTAGGGTCGGCCCTCGACCAGGCCGAGACGGGCCAGGACGACCGGCCGTGACCGAATACCAGCGCCGGTCAAGAAAATCTGCTGAATACGCGCACGTTCGCCAGACTCGATCTCGACCCGTAGCGTGCGCGTCCCACCACTTCCCTCGACCGCGGTATGCACGGTAGCGTTGATAAAGCCTCGTCGTCGATACAGACCAAGCACCGTGTCACGGACGTCGGGCGCCGCGGTCACCTCAAATGACCTCCCATGCGCAAGCGTGACCGTCTCCCGAATGTCGTCGTCCGAAAGCCCCCGGTTCCCCCGCAACTCGATCCGGTCCACGACCGCCAGTGGAACAAGCTCGTAACGAAGCGCCGAACCCTCTGCGGTCAGGTCCACCTCGACCCGAACATCTTCGTATTGGCCGAGCGCAAAGAGGTGGGTCACACTCTCTCGGACCTCTCGCATGGAGAGCGCCCGCCCCACACGGGTCTCGACGAGCTCGAGTATCGAGGGCTGACGGACGCGCTGCCCGTCAACGACGACCTGCACGTCGGCAATAGTGGTCCCTACGAGGTCATCGACTGACTGGGCGCTCACGACCGCCGGCGCCGCGGCACACCACAGCGCACAGAAAAACGGGAGCCTGGACTCCCGCCAGGACCGAAAAAATGTGACCGACATCAAAAGGCGTGACGAACCCGAAAGTCGAGGGCGTAGGTGCGGTCGGCGTTCTGAGAAATAACCCATGAAAGCCGGTCGTTCTGGTCATATTCCAGGACGACCACCAAATCCTGGTTCGCTCCGCTGACCGCGCGTGAGAACGTCACGTGCGCCCGATCGGAGATCCGCTGCCCGATCAGCACCCGCGCGGTCGGCAGTAGTTGTGCCGACTGTTGGCCCGCCGGGTCGCTCAGCCCCGGCGCGATCTCGAAAGAGTCAACCCCAAAAGACTCCTCCACCACCCGGCCGGCTCGAGACGAAAGGGGGCTGGTCAGAAGCCGGGCCGCCCCCGCCTGGAGCAACTCTTGACGCGACTCTTCCTGGGCTCTCAACGAGCGAATCTCCGAGGCCTGCGGGTCCCGGACATCGCCCAGAAGCAACGAGAGAATCTCGAATTCTTGTAACGGGGGGTCAGACGACAGCTCAACGTCCAATCGATCGCCCGTCCCCGTCACTCCCAACGTGACGCGATACGTCTGGGTGGGCACTCGGATATCGGTTTCGACTTCAATGTCCAGAAACGGGTCGATACTCGTGGGGTCTGAAAAGCCGATACTGCCGCGGGTGACTCGATACCGATTTCCCTCAAAGAACACCTCGCCCCGGTCGATTTCCGCGTTACCAAACAGTAGGGGTTGGTCAATCGTCCCGGCCAACGTGAGATCGGCGCTTGCCACCACGCGCGCCGTGCGCGCGCTGACCCGGAGACTCGATGCGGCGTTGATACGGACGTCGAAGCGGAGCGGGAGCGACGACTCTTCGGTGCGGGGTCGCAACGCCGCCGTAGCGTCCGGGCCAAAGTTTAGAAGGCCGGCATTTGGCTCAAACAGCTGGAGCCAGATGGCATCCTTGACGTCCACGGTGCCCGACAGTACGGCATCTTCTAAATTGCCACCCAAGGTCAACTGCGCATCGACCACGGACCGTATGCTGTCGGACATTCGCAAGTTGACGTCCGTCGCATCAGCGGTCACGTTGAGCTGCCCGACCTCGAGTCCATTCAACGCGACTCGGCCTCCAAACTGGACTGGCCCACCGGCTAACACCCCCGACAGCTCGTCAAACCGCAATCCGTCGGGCTCAAAGACGATCCGTCCGTCGATCTCGTCCAACCCATGGGGTAAGGCGAAGTGGCGGATACGCGCGTCGGTCAACGTCGCCTCTCCCGTGACCACCGGACGACGGGACGTCCCCCTAATGTCGGCGGCGAGCCGGGCGGTTCCCGTGCCCCGAAGGTCGGGCAGCATCGTCTCCAAAATGTCCAACCGCGCGGTGCCCTCCACATGGACGTCGAGTCCCTGGTCGTCCAGACCCACCTCGCCGTCCACGACCAGCTCGGTCTGGTCACCCCGCAGATTCATGTCACCAATCCGCACCAGATTGTCGTCCAGCGTGAGCTGGATAAGCCCTACATTTTCGACCGCGTAGCCGAACAGCTGCAGTCGCAGCTGTTCCACCGTCGCGCCCATCCTGACCCGTTCGCGAACGGCGAGCGGACCGCTCAGCGTCAACGTACCACTCACGACCGCCGACATCGCTTCGGGGACCGAGGTCGCCACGGCCCGGACCAAGGGGTCGAGTGTCGTATTTGTAAATCGGAACGAGAGATCCGCCTCGTTGTCACCGACGAGGGCCACTCGACCGGACCCGGAAATCGCCAGGTTTGTGGACGCGGCTTCGAGATCCAACGCCATGACGCTGTCGCGCACGGCCACTCGACCGGTGACCTGACCAACGAGCTCGTCATTGACAGAAAAGTCAGAGACCGTCCCTCGCACTTCGTAGCGCGGCTCCGCGAGCGCACCCGCCCCACTCGCGGTAAAACGCGCAAGCCCCCCCACCATCGCGCCATCCATTTGATTGAGTGCCACTGTCGCGAGATCGATGTCGCGCCCATCCAAGTTGAGCGAGTAGGTGCCATCCCACTGGATCAACATGGCGCCCGTCAACGCTCCCTCGCCCTTGCGTAACTCGAGACCGTCAACACGCACGCCGTCCCCTTCAAACCGCAGTCGCGCAACGCCGGTGTCGAATGGCTCGCCCCACGTTACCGGTTCTCGCATGGTGAGCGCGCCCGTTCCGAACAGACTCCGATACAGACCGGACAGCTCGATCTCTCCCGTGACCGGTCCGTTGATCTCGTAGCCTTCGATCGAGAATGCGTCCCGCATCAGACGGGCCGGCACCGATTCGAAGGTAAAACTCCCGTCGATCTCGTCGCCCCCATCCACCCGCGGATAGCCGATCGAGAACCGTCCGTTCACATACAGCTGTGATGTGCCCTGGTCGAACAGTCCGTCCGTCACGTCGAGATACGAATTCTCGATCACGACTTGGCCGCTCCCTTTCCCCCAGGCCACGTTCCACGCGTGAACATCCTGACCATCAAACTGGCCTTCGATCCGCAGGTCCGACAACGAGCCTCGCATCGTCCCTCGCATCTGTCCCCAACCCCCGACCGCAACCTCGTTGATCGGTCGTCCGGTCGCCGTCAGCACTGCGGCCATCAGGCGGTCGCTGGCCTGCCAATCCGCGCTTCGTACCCGGAACGAAATGTCGGCATCGGCGCCGATTTCAGTGCGCCCTTCGAACTCGATTTCTGTGGCCGGCGTCGCCAACATACTGGGAACGATCGCGACCACCCCCGAATCAACAGAAAACGCGACGTTCCCCCCCACCGGAACTCGCCACGGTGCCCCCAGTGGGTCAAACGGGACTGCGTCGGCGACGACGGCGGAGACTTCGGGCGGACCGAGACGCGCGCCAGTCATCAGCGTCGTCGACGGGGGGGGCGTCACGGTCAGCCGCGCCTCACCGGTGTGCACTGCAAATCGACCGATGGGCCATTCGAGCGTGCCTTCCCCGGCCACTGACCCCACCGGTCTCACCCCGGCGAGTGTCGTCGCGTCCAGTAGCGCCGCGATGTCGACGCCGACCACCGCGCTCTCGAGCCGGGCCAGCCCGGGCTGCTCAGCACCCAGCGGCGCCATGACATACCGCAGATCAAGGGTCCCGTCATAAAGGCCGGACCGGTAGTCGAAGACCTCGAATCGATCGTCGGTCCAGACCAGCGACGCGGACATGTTTGGCAATTGAAAGTCGTTGAGTGTCCACGACTCACTCTCGAGCGTCCCAGTGAGGTCACGCCCGCCGTCGTAGATGTGCCAGGTGCCGGTGAGGTGCGCGTCACCGTTCACCGTGAAGGGATCTCCGGCAAAGAAAATCTCTCTCATCGTCCGCAGGTCGATGTCCGACTCGAGGATGTGATACGTCTGCTCCGGCCAGTTCCAGAGGTCGACCGTGCCGCTTACCCCTGCTTCGAACCCGTCCACCGCCACGGCGATGTCGGAGAGCGTGACCTGACCACCTTCGAGCTCATACGTGGTCACCATCTCCATCGTCATCGGCTCAAAGTCCTGAATGTTCAGGGTGCCGCCATGCGCGGTCACCACACCGTGATACCCGTCGCGCTGCTCCATGGTCAACGTGAGGTTCCGGGCAACGACCCCCCACGGCGTGTTGTGGTCGCGATAGACAAACTCCCCACTGTGGGCCACGAGCTCCTGGACGGTCGTGACCAGACGTCGCGCCGTTTCTTGGTCCCGTCGATCCTCGTCGACGGGACCGGCGGACGGTTCTTCTGCCGGATCCCTAGGCGGGACAAATCGGGGGAAACTTTGGCGGCCGTCGGGGAAACTCTCGGCCACCATCCGCCACGGCCCCAACTCGACGTGGTCAAACAGCAACTCGCCACGCAGGAGCGCCAGCCACGAGCTCGAGATCACGATGCGCTCCGCGACAAAAAAAGGCTCGTCGCCCTCGCGCAAACCGTCGATGACGAGGTCCTCCACGACAAACCGTCCGGGCAAGAGGTAGATCCCGATCCGCCCGATCCTCACTGGACGGTCGAGCTGACTCGTAGCCGCGCGTTCCGCCTGCGCGCGGACGGCAGGACCGAGATCGATCGACACAAAAGACACAAGCGCCGCGGCAGCGAGCGCGAGCACGACGACGAGCGCGCGACCCAGATAGCGGCGCACCAGTCGCGTTACGGTGACCGGCGTATCCTCTGGTGCCCGCTCTGTGTCTTCAGTCTGTAACGGCTCGTCCACCCGGTTCTCCGGTCACTCGGTCGCTCTTTTGGTCGCTAATCGCTAGTCACTAGTCTTTAGTCAATGACGACCAACACCGTGCCGGCATCGACCGAGGCGCCCTCGCTCACGCGCACGGCCGCCACTCGACCCGCACGCGGCGCGACGATCTCATTTTCCATCTTCATCGCTTCCACGATGACCACGCCTTGCTTTGCCACCACCTCGTCACCTTCCTGGACGAGGAAACGAACGACTTTACCGGGCATGGGGGCCAGGACCTGATTGCCGCCGGCCGAGTCCGACCCGCCGCCATCAACCCACCGGCGCGCGCGGTCGACAACGACCTCGACGACGGAGCCTTTGACGTGGACCGTGAGCCCCTCACTGTCCGTCGCGGACGACTCGAGGACGACAGCTTCATGGCTCCCGACACCGCCCTCCACATACACGAGCGAGAGCGTCTCCCCGTCGACCCGTCTCGCATCAACGACCTGCACACGTCCGTCTTGAGTCAGTCGAAAACGGTGGTGGCCGGCCGTCGCCGGAAGCGGTTCGACCGCAATGCTGCAGGTTCGGCCCCCGACATCGACCTCGACGACCCGAACGGTCACGATCGAAGCCCCTCAATCCGCGCCGCGCGACGCCAGCCAGAATCGTCACCGGTGGGCGAACGGTCTGGCGGACGACCAAGGACCGTCCACACGGCCGCGGCCACTGCCGCGTGGTCTTCGTCCGCGACCGATGGCTCATAGAAGGGTTGCCCGTCGCGCTCGGCTAGTACCCGGTCCAAGAACCCCGTATCAAACGCCCCCTCCAAGAAGGCGGGCTGCGTGAGCATCCAGCGAAAAAATGGGATGGTCGTCTTGACCCCACCAACGACATACTCGCTCAGGGCACGCTCGAGACGTCCGACCGCTTCCGAGCGCGTGTCGCCCCCGGCGACCAGCTTTGAGATCATCGAGTCGTAAAAGACGGGTACTTCGAAACCGGCGTCGACACCGCAATCGTCACGGATCGACACTCCGGCCGGACGATGCAATGAGGTAATGCGTCCCGGCGACGGCATAAAGCCCGCGTCAGGATCCTCGGCGTAAATGCGACACTCGATCGCGTGCCCCTTCGGTGTCATCGCTTGCTCGTCGCTCACCGTGAGACGCTCGCCCTGCGCAATACGTAGCTGCCACTGCACGATGTCGATTCCCGTGACCATCTCTGTGACGGGGTGCTCAACCTGGAGGCGTGTGTTCATCTCGAGAAAATAGAACTTGTCATCCGCGTCGAGGAGAAACTCGACAGTCCCGGCGTTTGTGTAGCCCACCCCCGACGCCAGCGAGGCGGTCGCGGACGCGAGGGCCTCGCGAATCGTCTGGGTCACCGCGATTGACGGCGATTCCTCGATCACCTTCTGATGACGGCGTTGGATCGAACATTCGCGCTCGACAAACGGCACGACGCGACCGTGCTCATCGGCGAGGATCTGCACCTCGATATGCCGCGCCGGACTCACCCAACGCTCGAGATAGACGGACGCGTCCCCAAAGGCGGCGCCTGCTTCCGACCGGGCGGTGGCCACGGCGTTCAGAAGCTGGCTGGCTTCGGTGACAAGCCGCATCCCTTTTCCACCGCCACCGGCTACCGCTTTGACAAACAACGGATACCCCACCGTCCCCGCGGCCTGAGTCACCTCGCTGTCGGTCGCCGTTTCGGTCAAGGCAGACGCTGTGCCCGGGACGATGGGCACGCCCGCTGCGGCGGCCACCTGACGGGCTGCGGTCTTGCCCCCCATCAGCGCAATGACCTCCGGGGTCGGTCCGACAAACACTAGGCCGGCATCCACCGAGGCACGCGCAAAATTGGCGTTCTCGGCCAAAAAACCGTAGCCGGGATGAACCGCGTCGGCGCCGCTTCTACGAGCGGCATCGACGACCTGGTCAATGTCGAGGTAGCTATCGCTCGGTCGGTTCGCCGCGAGCCCAATCGCCTCGTCAGCGTACCGGACGTGCGGAGCTAAGCGGTCCGCTGGAGAATAAATGGCCACTGTCGCGAGTCGAAGTTCACGACACGCTCGCATGATCCGAACGGCGATTTCGCCTCTGTTGGCGACGAGTACTTTCACGGGAGTGTCACGGGAGTGGTCGGCATTCCCCAAGTGTAGTGGACTGTCACCGGGGCAACGTGGAGAGTCCCCTACAGCGGAATGTTTCCGTGTTTCTTTGGCGGGTTCTTCGCACGTTTCCCATCCAGACTGGCCAAGGCGTTGATAAGCTTGCGACGGGTGGTCCGGGGCGCGATCACTTCGTCAATGTAGCCACGTCCAGCGGCGATAAACGGGTTTGCCGATTTTTCTCGGAATTCGGTCACCCGCTGCGTTCTGAGTGCGTCCGGATCATCCGCGGCGTCGAGCTCACGCTTGTAGAGGATGTTGACCGCGCCTTCCGGTCCCATGACGGCGATCTCCGCCGTAGGCCAGGCGAGGTTCACGTCGGTTCGAATGTGTTTGCTCGACATAACGCAGTAAGCGCCGCCGTAGGCCTTACGAGTGATCACTGTCACCTTGGGCACGGTTGCCTCCGCGAACGCGAAGAGTAGTTTGGCCCCGTGACGGATGATGCCACCGTATTCCTGCCGCGTACCCGGCAAAAACCCAGGCACGTCCTCGAGTGTGACCAATGGGATGTTGAACGCGTCACAAAACCGGACAAAGCGAGCGCCTTTGACCGAGGCGTCGATGTCGAGCGTGCCCGCCAAGTGAGCGGGTTGATTGGCCACGATCCCAACCGAACGACTTCCCAAACGCGCAAACCCCACGACAAGATTTGGCGCGAAATGCCGATGAACTTCGAGAAACCGACCCTCGTCCGCGATGGTATGTATCAGGTCGAGAATGTCATACGGCTGATTCGGCGACTCGGGGAGCAGCGTCTCCAGCGCCTCATCCTCCCGGTCGAATGGGTCGGCGGTCTCGACGCGTGGGGCATCATCGAGATTGTTGCTCGGCAGATATCCAAGCAATGCCCGCAAGAGGGCCAGGCACGCCGTGTCGTCTTCCACGGCGAAATGCGCAACGCCGCTCTTTTCGTTGTGCGTCATGGCGCCGCCCAACTCCTCCTTTGAGACTTCCTCATGCGTCACCGTCTTGATCACATCCGGCCCCGTCACGAACATGTAACTCGTGTCCCGGACCATGATGGTAAAATCCGTGATCGCCGGCGAGTACACCGCACCGCCGGCGCACGGTCCCATGATGGCCGAGATCTGCGGGACGACGCCTGATGCCAACGTGTTTCGCAAGAAGATATCCGCGTATCCTGCGAGCGAGAGCACCCCTTCTTGGATTCGCGCCCCGCCCGAGTCGTTGAGACCGACCATCGGGGCGCCGTTCCGGACGGCGAGGTCCATTACTTTCACGATCTTTGACGCGTTCGTTTCCGACAGCGAACCGCCGAATACGGTGAAGTCCTGCGCAAACGCGTAGACCAATCGACCGTCGACCCGCCCGTGCCCGGCGACGACCCCATCACCCGGAATCAGCTGCTCGCCCAAGCCGAAGTCCTGACAGCGATGGGTGAGAAGCTTGTCGACTTCGTGGAACGTTCCCGTATCAAAGAACGCCTCCATCCGCTCTCGGGCCGTCAACTTGCCGGCCGCGTGCTGCCGGTCGCGCCGGGTCTTTCCGCCACCCTCTTCGGCTTGTCGCTCGTAGTGCTCCAGCGTCTCGTGCTTGTCCATAGGTCGTTGCGAATTGGTCAGGCTTGGGCTGCCTGAGACGTGGCCCAGTCAGCAAGGAATTTCTCAAGACCGCTGTCGGTCAAGGGGTGCTGAAAGATACTCTCGATGACCTTTGGCGGACACGTGCACACATCGGCCCCCAAACGGGCGGCCTCAACGATGTGCATCGGACCTCGAATACTGGCCACGAGGACTTCTGTCGCAAAGTCGTAGTTGTCGTAGATTTGGACAATCTGCTGGATCAAACCCATCCCGGATGTAGCGATGTCGTCGAGGCGGCCGACAAAAGGGCTCACGAACGTCGCGCCAGCCTTCGCGGCCAGCAGCGCCTGAGTCGGCGAGAAGACGAGCGTCACGTTGACGCGGATGCCCGCCCGTACCAGCGTCCCGCAGGCCTGGACACCCGCCCGTCCGAACGGAACCTTGACCACGATCTGTTCGTGGATGGTCGCCAGGCTTCGACCCTCCTCGACCATCGCCTCGGCCTCCGTGGCCACCACCTCTGCACTCACCGGACCGTCGACCAACTCGCAGATTCCTTTGAGCACCGCTCGGGGATCCCCACCCATTTTGCCGAGCAACGACGGATTCGTCGTGACGCCGTCGACGATTCCGAGGGGCACGAGATCTCTTATTTCTTCCTGTTTGGCCGAATCAACAAAGAACTTCATGACGTGGCTCCTCTCTGACCGATGTCGGGCCCGCTCCGGACCCTAACTTGCGACCACGCGGTTGGCGAGCTCGCCAATCCCTTCCACTTTGATCACGACCTGGTCGCCGACCGCGAGCGGTCCGACCCCCGATGGGGTACCGGTCGCAATCACATCGCCGGGCAGTAAGGTCATGACCGACGTGATGAACTCGATGAGTTGGGCAATCGGAAAGATGAGCTCACGGGTGTTGGACCTTTGCCGTTGGACGCCATTGACCCACGACTCGACGTCCAGCGCATCAGGCTCGAGCCCAACCGCCACGCACGGTCCAACCGGGGCGAACGTGTCAAATCCCTTTCCACGCGTATATTGCACGTCCCGACGCTGCAGATCTCGCGCGGTTACGTCGTTTACGCAGGTCAAGCCCCAGACATACTCGGCCGCACGGGCGGCCGGAACAGCGTGCGCCCGTTTGCGGATGACGACGCCCAATTCCGCCTCATGGTCGACCCGGGCAGAGATCGCGGGCAACACGATCGCATCGCCGGGCCCCACTACCGCAGTTGACGGCTTGATAAAAATGAGTGGCTCGGCAGGGAGCGGCTTGTCCATCTCGCGCGCATGGTCTCGATAGTTGAGACCCACCGCCACGATCTTGGACGGCTCGACCGGTGGCAACACACGGGCGTCCCCAGCGTCGATCGGGGGCCCAGCGGCGTAGTCGCCAAAAGGGTCACCCTCTAGCCGATACCACCCTGGCCCCTCCGGGTTGCCCAGTGCGTATTTGGCCTCCCCCTGATGCTCGAGCCTGAAAATCTTTTCCATCGTCTTGTTTCCTGTTTTCGCAAACGCACGGCACGGGCGGACCTGGTGAACTCGTAGCCTAGCAGCCCGTGGTGAAAGTCCCGGGGCATCCCGCCTGCCAGCGTTACTCCTCGGTCACACATATAGCCCGTGTGCTCCCTTGTGGCGCCTTGCCAGCCGGGCGCCGCGATCTAGGGCTTACACAAGACATGACGGTTACCGGGGACAGTCCACTAGCTACTAGCGGGCGCGCTCGGTGACCTCACTCGACGCCGGGCTGACATTGGCGGGCACGGCATCGTCCACGGCTTGCACGGCGTAGACGTAGCGCTCATTCGGTACAACACTGTCATCGCGATAGGCCGTGCGGTCAATCGGCTCGTCGGTAAGAAGCTGGAGTGTGTCATCTGACGTAGTTCGACGCAAGACCAGGTAGCCCGCCAGGTCCTCGTCGGAACCAGGATCCCACACCAAGCTGATGGCGGCCTCTCCCGCTACGGCGATCAATCCGCCTGGCGGCTCGGGCGGGAATGAATCAACCGGCACGATACACGTGGGTGGAGAGGCCTGACCAATCACGGGAAGCTCTCCCACCATAGTTCTGGTCCTCACCACATAGCAGCGTTCCACTCCATAGGGCACTCCCCGCTGGGTATGTGAGGTGGCCACGACGGTGGTTGTGCGCGGTATGGACGTCCGTATCGGGCCCCGGACCCTGGTCGCACCGGTTCCACTCGCCACCGGAGAAGACTGGCCGGCTCCGTTGCCGTCGCGCGAAGCCCCATTGGCTCCTGCGCCGCTGACCTCAGACTCGGTCCCGCCGGTCTCCGCGAGCTCGACCGTGGTCGTGGGGCGAGGATTCAGCGCAACCGGCAGCGTCACAGATTCGGACAGACGCGCCGCAACCGTGTAGACCAGATAGGTGGTGGGTTCAGGGACCGGCATGATCGGAAAGGACGGGAGGACCAGATCGGTCGTGGATGCTTGAATTGGCAGCCTCGCTCCGGGCACATGCGTCCAATCCACCGATATTCCCGATTCGTCGTATCTCACTGTCGGAGGGTCGGGCCGCGGTGCGGGCATCGCAAGTGACACGGCGACCCGCTCCGACTCGGCGCTCTCTCGGCCGCGGGACGACACGCCTTGCACAAGATATGTGCGACGGGCTACTGCCAGGAGGGGCGGCGACACCAGCGGTCCCGCCGGCTCCGCTTCCTCCACATCTTCCTCGTCGCGCTCTTCTTCCTCCTCAAACACGAAGGCGACAAACGATTCCGCGGTAAGCTCCTCGATGAATGTGACCGTTTGGCCTTGAACGTGCGGCGCGAGGCGACGGGGCCCCTCGTTGTCGGCATCCCGGGAACCGTCGGGCGCACGGGGCTCCTCGCCCTCGCCCGCCGCACCGACGGCGTCGGGGAGCGCCCGCTCGAGCACAGGCACGGTTGCGACCCAGGTTGCCGCCTCGATCCAGTCCTCGAGCGGTACCGGGGTCAATGGATCGTCGTCGGGATTTGTCGTCAAAGCGTAGACATCGATCCGTTCCAGGTCGGCCGGTTCAGAGCGGTCGCTATTGGCCGTGGGGATGACGAACCGAATATACACCTGGTCGGCAAAACGCTCGGCTTCGACGGCGGCGACTCGGTTTGGCAGGACAATAATCGGGGCCTGCGGCGGGCCTCTCATCCCACACGCAGAAAAGAGGCAGCTCACCGCCAATAAGCACACCGCCCATCGCGCGTGATCGTGATGATGACTCCTCCGGTAACAGCGTCCGTGACCGACATGGTCACGATGTGCGAAGGAGCGAGTGAGACCAGTGATTCGCACCCCGGCGGACCTATCACGTCGAGTCACACGCCGCCTGACATCTACCACGAGCGGCCAGGCGGGAAGCGTGAGGAGCAGCTCACAGGATGTAGCGCGACAGGTCGTCGTTCTTGACGATCTCGGCGAGCATGTTCTCGACATAGGCCGCGTCGATCGTGATCTCATGCTCGGTCATATCGGGGGCCTCAAACGAGATCTCGTCAAGGAGTTTCTCCATCACGGTGTGCAGCCGGCGAGCGCCGATATTTTCTGTTCGTTCGTTGACGAGCGTGGCGAACTCCGCGATCCGGGTGATGGCCTCTGGCACGAACTGGATATCGAGCCCCTCCGTGGCGAGGAGCGCCTTGTATTGCGTCACGAGCGCGCCCCGGGGCTCGGTCAGAATACGGACAAACTCGTCGGTACCCAGCGCCTCGAGCTCGACGCGTATCGGAAAACGGCCCTGCAGCTCCGGTATGAGGTCAGAGGGTTTCGAGACGTGAAACGCCCCGGCGGCGACAAATAAGATGTGGTCGGTCCGTACCATGCCATGCTTCGTGCTGACGGTCGTACCCTCGACGATGGGCAGAATATCCCGCTGGACCCCTTCCCGGCTCACATCCGGCCCTTGGGCCCTCTCGCGACCCGCGATCTTGTCGATCTCGTCGATAAAGATAATTCCCGATTGCTCGACCCGGGTGACGGCCGCTCGCCCCACGCTTTCCATGTCGACCAGCTTTTGCTCTTCCTCCTGGGTCAGATACTCGAGTGCCTCCGGCACTTTCATCCGCCGGCGACGCGTGCGCCCCTGGAACAAATTGGGCAACATATCCTTGATATTGACGTCAATCTCCTCGACCGATGACCCCGTAACCACCTCGAACGACGGCATCGAGCGATCCCGCGCCTCCACCTCGACGACACGTGTATCCAGCCCACCATTCCGCAATTGGGTCCGCATTTTCTCTCGGGTCCGTTGGTCCAGGTCCCGCGCACCTTCCGGGTCCGGAGACGGGACCGCGGGCTTCAGCGGGGGGAGCAACAAATCCAAGAGACGCTCTTCGGCATTCTCTCGCGCCTTTTCTCGAACCTCTATGACACGCTCTTCGCGCACCATGTCGACCGCCAACCCAACAAGGTCACGCACCATGGACTCGACATCCCGACCCACGTAGCCGACCTCGGTGAATTTTGACGCCTCGACCTTGATGAACGGCGACTGGGCCAGTCGTGCCAAACGTCGAGCGACCTCGGTCTTGCCTACCCCGGTTGGACCGATCATCAAGATGTTCTTTGGCGCAACCTCTTCGGCCAGCTCGGCCGGCAACTTCTGCCGACGCATCCGGTTGCGAAGCGCGATCGCCACGGCGCGCTTCGCGCGATGCTGACCGACGATATACCGGTCCAGTTCGCTGACGATCTGACGCGGTGTCAGAGTGTCGATACTTGTAGTCGTAGACTCGGGAAGATAGATGGGCACGGGTGCGTTACAGCTCTTCGATCGTGACACTGCCGTTCGTGTAAATGCAAATACTGGACGCGACCCGCATGGATTCCTCCGCAATCGCGCGCGCGTCCAGCGCCGAGTGCCCCGCCAACGCTTTCGCCGCCGCAAGGGCAAAGTTCCCGCCGGAACCGATGGCCACGATGCCATCGTCCGGCTCGATGAGATCTCCGTTTCCGGAGAGCAAGAACGTCGTCGACGAATCGGCGACGACCAGCATCGCCTCGAGACGGCGCAGGATTCGGTCTGTCCGCCAGTCTTTCGCCAGCTCTACTGCTGACCGCTCCAGGTTCCCACGATACTGCTCCAGCTTCGATTCGAATCGTGAGAACAACGCAAATGAATCCGCGGCTGACCCGGCAAACCCGGAAAGAATCTTGTCATTGTAGAGGCGTTGTATTTTGCGGGCGTGTTCCTTCACGACGGTCTGCCCCAGTGTGACCTGCCCGTCGGCCGCCATCACGGTCCGGCCATCGTGCCGGACCGACAATACCGTGGTTCCGTGAAAGTCCTGGCTCATATGCTCGTATTCCCGTCCATGGTGGTTCGTGGAACTGCACGTCTGATTCCTGCGTTGCGCAGGCCGGACGCGAGGATCTTTCAGCCGGGCACCGTGGATACCGCGCACCGTTTTCTTGAATCACGACGACGGGGCATTGGGTCGGGCTCGTCTCCGGCTGAACACCCAATATAACGGCACACCGCTCGCAATGATCACGAGACCAGTCAGTGAAGGACCCGGACTGCGCCAGATCGCGTTCACAACCATCAGGCCGCTGGCGACGACAAACACCAGGGGCGCAAACGGATATCCCCATGCCGTAAATGGGCGCTCCGCGACCGGGTCGCGCTGCCTGAGCACGAAGAGCGCGGCCACCGTGACCCCCGAGAACAGCACCAGGGCGAAACCGGTGTATTCGACGAGCTGAGCAAACGTGCCGGTCACCACCAAGACTCCCGACCATACGCTCTGGGCCACGATGGCAACGATTGGGGTACGGAACCGGCGATGCACCGTGGCCATGGCTGGAAAGAACTGTCCGTCCCGGGCCATCGCGTAATACACCCTGGGCCCGGCGAGCACCATGGCACTGATGCTGGCCGCTATGAACACCACCGATGCGGCCGCCAGCGGGAGTGCCGCGGCCCCACCAAACAACTGCTCCGCAACGGCGTCGACGACCTGTATCTCTACTGCTCCCAGCGCCGAAACGGGAAGCGCGTAGACATAGAGCATGTTCAAGAGGAGATAAATCACCACGACGGCGAACGTGCCAAGCCCGAGGGCCAGCGGAACGTTCCGACGGGGGTCGCGAATTTCTTCGGCGACATAGACCGCGGCGTTCCACCCCGAATAGCTGAACATGACGGGGACTAGCGCCAGCGACCACGCCGACGGCGACACCGGGCCGGCCGAGACCGTGTAGTTCGCCACCTCGCCCTCGCCCACGCTGAACCCGGCGGCAACCAGAACGACGAGGCCTAGAACCTTGAGACTGGCCAGGACATTCTGCACGATGCGACCGGGGCCAAGCCCGGCGATATGGACAAGCGTCAACACCCCGATTGAGGTCAGCGCCACCACTGACTGGGGCGAGACGGTGAGCGCCGCCGGCCCCAGACCCACCTGCAACAATGGTGTGGTGTCGGCGGCCGCCGGGATGAATCGACCGAGATAACCGGCGAGACCAACCGCGCTCGCCGCAATCGCGCCGGAGAAACCCGCGACAAATGATGTCCAACCGGTCAAGAATCCGGCGAGGGGTCCAAAAGCCGTACGCAAATACACATACTCACCGCCAGAACGCGGGTGCAGCGCCGCGAGCTCGGAATAGGCCATGGCGCCGGCGAAAATGAGGACACCGCCCGCTAGCCAGACCCCTAGCATTGCGACGGGGTTTGGCACACTCGCGGCTACTATCGCCGGGACAATAAAAATTCCGCTGCCGATGACGTTGGAGACGACGATCGCCGCCCCATCCCAAGGACCAAGACCTTTGACGAGCCCCACCGTCGCGGGCGACTGGGGGTGGCCCATGACGCGCGACTACTGCGCGAGCAATTGTCGCTCGATCGGGAGCTCGCCCAGCCGCACCCATTGCTCCGCGCCGTGCCGGACAAACAACTCGACCTTAGCGTCGACGAAGAACCGGTTTTGCAGCATGTCCAGACGCGCTTCCTCACCCGTATAGCCCAGGGGTGACCTGGCTGTAAACGGCTCGGATATCGAACCTGGCTCGAGCCCCTCTCTTCCGATCGCCCGAAGGTAGAAGTTCCCCCAAGTCTGGTCTTCTCCCGCGCATGTGCCGGCCTCGGGATCCGCGGGTGACACGTCTGACGCGGGCAGCGGCTGACCCTCAACGGCCAAGAGGCATCGCCGAAACACTCCGTTCACCTGGAGCGTGCGCACGTCGTCGTTCGACGTATTTTCGAGACGAAACGACACCGTCGGCACCAGCTTGTTACGGCCGTTGCTGTCCAGGCCAACATCAAGCCATCCAGTCGTGACGTCCGCGACACTGAGAATCGTCTGGATATCGGGCACCTCCCCGCAGCCGGCCAGCATCGTCGGCAAGAGGAGGGCTCCCATCAGCTTCAACCCATATCGCACGCTGGAATTGTAGAACATCGTTTCTTCTTCCTCACTCGCTCGGCCTGCGTCGCCTGGCCCGAGCGGGTGTCATGTGGGCTCGTTCAGCCGCCCCTCGGCCCATTCCGGCGGCTATCGCCCTTCGTCGGAGGCCCGCACGAGATAGTCTGCGTACTGTTCGAGCGCTCCCAACTCATTGTGTACGCGACGCTGATCGGCCAATCGTTGCATATCGAACTCTCTTGCGAAATCCGTCAACCAGAGCGCGAGCTCTTGCTGATGCCGGCGCTCATTCTCATCGATCAATCCCTGGAGTCGTTCGCGACGGAGCCAGTCTCGGCAGAGGTTGAGGGCAATCCGATAGAGCCACGACGAGAACTTTGCTTGCCCCTTGAAGTGCCCAAGCCCGCGATAGGCCCTGAGAAAGGCCTCTTGACACACATCTTTCGCATCTTCTTCCCGACCAAGGACCCGGTAGCACAAGCCAAGAATCGTCCGCTCCCATCGCTCGACCAGCAGGTTGAACGCGTCGGTATCACTGGCCGCGGCGAGCCTGACGAGCTCGTCGTCGTTTCTATCGCTCGTATCCATCGATATGGCTACTGTCACGTAGAGGACAAGAACATGGTTCGTCTAGTACTCGTGCACTAGTGAACACCATCAACCGGTCTACTGCGACCGGGTGGGTCGACCACCTTGACGCTCCGTCGCTCGACGTTCCGTTCCGTAAACTGGTTAGACGAGCCCGAGCACGTCCCGGTCTGGATCATTTACGGGGTCAATGGTAGACCACGGATTCGTCGCCCCCATCCGGCCGCAGTCGAGTCCTTCCGGTGTCAACCAGCAACAGTGACGTATCTCAACCCTGCCCCTTCACTTGTGCCACAGGTCTCGAGGCGCCAGATTAGCGGGAAGTTCGGCGTATGTGGGGCGGGTCACACTTCCGACAATTTCGTGGGCTGAGCCTGGTAATAGGTTGAATTGACCAATGAGAGACGACTCCTTTCTGACCACCGAAGAGCTTCTCGAGTATCTCCAAGTCAACCTCCGCACTGTGTACCGTCTGATTAAAGCTGGCAAGCTCCCGGCGGTGCGCGTTGGTCGACAGTGGCGGTTCCGCAAGAGCGATATCGATGCGTGGCTCGACACGCAGTCGGTCGCGCCAACGCCAGCCGGACCGTCGAATGTTGTCCCGGCCGAGGCAATAAGGAGAACGTCGGCCGCCGGTTTTGGTGGTTGATGACGAACCGAGCATCCTCGAGCTGCTCTCGCGGGCGCTGTCATCGGCAGATTATGAGGTTGACACGGCGTCGAACGGTCCGCTCGCCCTCGAACGTATCAATACTCGCGAGTACGATCTGCTGATCACCGATCTCAGGATGCCCGGAATGAGCGGTCTCAATGTCATCCGCGAGGCGCGAAATGCCGACGCAAAGCTTCCGGTGATTGTCATTACGGGCTATTCGTCGGAGGCCAACGCGATCGATGCCGTCAACCTCGGGGTGTCCGGTTACGTGACAAAGCCATTCAAGATTCCCAGAGTGCTCGAAGTGGCCGCCAAAGCGCTGAATGCCTGACCCGGCGTGCCGAACCCTTACTGACCGTAACGAACCCGACCGGCGGAGCGAGAGCGACCCCAGACCGTTCTGGGCCCGCCACTGAGCACTACGCGGCGCCAACTCTCCGCCGTCTTGAGGCCGGCACTCGTGAACTGTAACAGCTGGTACAGTTCACATAGATGGTTCAGCTCTCTTCTGTACACAAATCGTTCGGCGCGCGGGTCCTTCTCGACAACGTGACGTGGCAGGTCGGCGCTGGCGACCGAGTCGGCGTGTGTGGCCCGAACGGCGCAGGCAAGACCACGCTCCTGCGCATGATGGGTGGGCTCGACGAGCCCGATGCCGGAGTCATCGCCCGACCGGTCGGCCTCACCGTCGGCTACCTTCCGCAGGACGGACTCAGTCATGGTGGGCAGACGTTGTTCGAGGAAGCGAGTAGCGCGTTTCAATCGCTGCTCGACCTCCAACGCGAGATGCACGGTATCGAGGCAAAGCTTGGGGGCACCGAGATTCCGGAAGCCGAGCACGACCAGATGCTCGAACGCTACAGCGACGTCCAAGAAGCGTTTCGAGACCGCGGTGGATACGACATCGAGGCAAAAGTCACCTCGGTGCTACGCGGACTTGGGTTCCACCCGGATACGTTTGCGCACGACACAGAGACGTTCTCCGGAGGATGGCAAATGCGAATCGCCCTTGCCAAACTCCTCCTTCGACAGCCCGACCTCCTCCTCCTCGACGAGCCCACAAACCACCTCGACCTCGAGGCACGGAACTGGCTGGAGGACTTTCTTCGCGGGTATCAGGGCAGCGTCGTCCTCGTGTCCCACGACCGCTTTTTTCTCGACGCGGTAGTCACCGCGATTGTCGAGGTTGGTCTACGACGTCTCACGACGTATCAGGGCGGCTACAGCGCCTACCTGACGGAGCGCGACGCACGCTTGGAGCGCCTCCGCGCTCAGAAGCGCCGCCAAGACGAAGAAGTCGCGCGAATGCAAGCGTTTATCGACCGGTTCCGCTACACCGCCAGCAAAGCTGCCCAAGTCCAGAGCCGGGTGAAGATGCTGGACAAAGTCACGCCCATCGACGTGCCACCCGAGCGGAAGAGAGTGCATTT